>Ga0209992_10000030_pt1 | contig 233428 bp, 194 predicted proteins | sample 2SBtaG_2_FD_182564 | JGI IMG/M metagenome (GOLD analysis project Ga0209992, IMG submission 182564) | Deep subsurface microbial communities from Kolumbo volcano to uncover new lineages of life (NeLLi) - 2SBTROV12_ACTIVE470 metaG (SPAdes)... | ecosystem: Environmental > Aquatic > Marine >... | reverse complement strand
CGTGATCCCGACGGATTCGAGTCGCCACACGGCGCGTCGGCGTGATCCCGACGGATTCGAGTCGCCACACGGCGCGTCGGCGTGATCCCGACGGATTCGAGTCGCCACGCGGCGCTCAGGCAGACGGCGGCGCCGGCTGCGCGCCGCGCACCAGCTTGCCGGGCGTCGCTCCCGTCGGCTCGCCGTCGTCGAGCACGACCTCGCCGGACACGATCGTGTAGCGGTAGCCGCGCGACTTCTGGACCAGGCGCTTGCCACCGGCGGGCAGGTCGTAGCGCATCTCCGGCGGCGTGAGAGATAGCGCGTCGAAGTCGATCACGTTGACGTCCGCCTTCATGCCGGGCGCGAGGCGACCGCGATCGAGGAAGCCCACGAGCTTCGCTGTGTCGGCTGCCTGACGCTTCACGATGTACTCGACGGGCATCGGCTCGGTCCCGGGCTTTCGCTTGGCGCGATCCCGAGCCCAGTGCGTCAGCAGATAGGTCGAGAAGCTCGCGTCCGAGATGAAGCTCACGTGGGCGCCGCCGTCGCCGAGGCCGGGGACGGTATACGGGTGCTGCAGCATCTCGCCGCAGTGGTCCGCGTTGCCGTACGTGTAGTTGAGCGCGGGCATGAAGATCTGTCCGGTGCCGTCCCGTTCGAGCAGCATTTCGAGGGCAACCTCCGCCGGCTCCTTGCCTTCCGCCTCGGCGATCGAGGCGAGGGCGTCCTCCGGGTCGGGCTCGTAGTTCGGCGGGTCCCCGAAGCGGTAGAGGTTCTTCGGGTCCATGATCATTCCGCCGGCAATGATCTCTTCGCGGTTCGCCGGGTCGCGGAGCTTTGCGACGCGCTCGGCGAGGGGCAGCGCCGCGAGCGACTGGACGAAGGGGTTCTTGATGAACGGGTTGAAGGTCGCCTCGAGGCTGATGATCACGCCGACGGGCCGCGGCGCGACCTGGGCGTGCAGGTCGACGCCTTCCGCCTGTCCCTCGCTCACGAGCTCGAGCATGCGGCGCCACTGCTCGGGGTTGCCGAGTCCCTGGGCGACGCTCACCGACATCGGCCGCCCGCTGCGTTCCGCCATCTGTCGCACCATCGCGAACTCCGGCTCGAGGTCCCGGAAGTCGCCGACGATCTCGAAGACCCCGGCGCCCGCCTGCTTGAGGCCTTCGGCGATCCCCCAGAGCTCGTCGGAGGTCGCCGTGTACGACGGCGTGTGCGCGCCGTCGACGGTCTTGTGGTTCACCGTCCGCGAGGTCGTGAATCCGACCGCGCCCGCTTCGATGGCTTCCTTCGTGAGGCGCGCCATCTCCTCGATCTCTTCCGGCGTGGGTCGCTCGTTGTGGTCGGCGCCGCGGTCGCCCATCACGTAGCCGCGCAGCGCGCCGTGGGGCATCTGTGCCGCGAAGTCGAGGGCGTGCGGCTTTCGTTCGATCGCGTCGAGGTATTCCGGGAAGCTCTCCCAGTCCCAGCTCAGCCCCTCGGCGAGGGCCGTGCCCGGGATGTCCTCGACGCCTTCCATCAACCCGATCAGCCACTCGTGCCGGTCGGGGCGCGCGGGCGCGAAGCCGACGCCGCAGTTGCCCATCACGACGGTCGTCACGCCGTGGTAGATGGAGGGCTCCATCAGGTGGTCCCAGCTGACCTGGCCGTCGTAGTGGGTGTGCACGTCGACGAAGCCCGGCGTGACGAGCAGGCCCGTCGCATCGATCTCCTGTCGACCGGCCGCGATCTCACCGCCGACGGCGGTGATGTGGCCGTCGTCGATCGCCAGGTCGCCTTGCTGGCCGGGTTCGCCTGAGCCGTCGATGAGGGTGCCGCCGCGAATCACGAGGTCATGCATGTCGTCTGCTCCTGGCCTGCCGGCGCGAGAAAGGAGCGCCGGGCCGAATGGACACGCCAAAGAGTACCCGGCCGGGGCAGGGGGGAAAGTCGGCTCAAGATCCGCCGCCGTCGGCCGATACGGTGAGTGACCGGGGAGAGGCACCCGGTCGCCGCATCTGAACCGGGCCGGATCGTTCTCGAGGGACGTCCGGCCCGTTTCTTTTTCGGGCGCCCTCCGGCGTGAGAGGACGGGGCGAACGCTAGGCGCCGTGCTCGACGTCGAGGCGCCGCGACTCCGCCTCCTCGATCCGCTGGCCCATCCGGTCGAGGAAGGCCGCGAGCGTCGGGCGCGCCGCGATCGCCTCGGCGCACCCCGGAATCGGTCCATCCCGCAGGACGCGCAGCATCGCGAAGACCGCGACGTCCGCGACCGAGGGCTCGTCGCCGTGGAAGTACTCGCGCTCGCCGAGGAAACCCTCGAGATCGCTCATGCGATCGAAGAGTTCGCCTACGATCTCGAGCTCCCGCGCGTCCGCGCGCGTGCGCGGTTGGCGTCCGAACGGTCGTCCGACGTGATCGATCAGCCGCGCGACGAAGGAGTCGTCGACCGGCTGATCGTCCCCGGGCTGCGGATAGCGCGCCGTCCGCCAGCGATTCCAGTAGAACGTGAAGGAGCTGTCCGACCAGTCCGCGAGCTGGCGTTGGGCATCTGCGGTCTTCGGGATCGACGAGTAGAGCGTGGGCTCGGGGAAGCGCTCGTCGATCCACGACAGGATTTTCACCGAGTCCGCCTTGCGCCGTCCGTCGATCTCGAGCACCGGAAGCGTGCGAGCGATCGGGCTCCAGCGCGCGATGTCGTCGGGGTCGTCGGACACGACGCATTCGAACGCGAGGCCCTTGAGCGCCAGCGCTGCGGCGACCTTCTCCGAGTACGGATTGGTGGCCTGCGTGTAGAGCCGGATGGTAGCCGGCGAAGCGGCGGCGGCACGTGCGGTCTCGCTCATGCGTCGCGCGGCTCCGTCGCGGGCTCCGACCCGGACTCCGAGCCGGGAAAGAGGGTGTCGATCTCCTGCGTGATCTCGTCCGGGAGGAGGCGGCCGACGGCCTTCACGTTCTCGTCGAGCTGCTCGACCCGGGTCGCACCGATGATCACGCTCGCCACATTGGGCTCGCGTAGGCACCAGGCGAGGGCGAGCTGCGCGAGGCTCGACCCGAGCGAGTCCGTGAGGGGCGCGAGGCGATCGACCCGGTCGAGGACGTCCTGGTCGAGGGCCGTGCCCATCCAGCGATTGCGCTTCGGGTCGCTCGCGCGGCTGCCTTCGGGAATCCGGCCACCGCTGTACTTGCCGGTGAGCGCACCCTGGGCGAGGGGGCTGAAGACGATCTGCGAGAGACCCTCGCGGGCGCTCGTCGGGATCACGCTGCGCTCGATCCCTCGCGCCAGGATCGAGTACTCCGGCTGGTTCGAGATCGGCCGGGCCGCGCCGAGCCGGTCGGCGGTGTCACAGGCTTCGGCGATCTGGGACGGCCGCCACTGCGACACGCCCCAATAGAGGACCTTGCCCTGGGTGATCAGGTCGTCGTAGGCGCGGATCGTCTCCTCGAGCGGCGTGCCCGGGTCGAAGCGGTGGCACTGATGGAGGTCGATCCGGTCGACGTTCAGACGCCGCAGCGAACCCTCGACGCTCTCGACGACGTGCTTGCGGGACAGGCCGCCTTCGTTCGCGCGTTCGGTCATGGGGAAGAAACACTTGGTCGCGATCACGAGCGCTTCGCGCGGCAGCTCTGCGATCGCGCGGCCGAGGGCCTGCTCGGCCTCGCCGTTCTGGTAGACGTCGGCGGTGTCGAAGAGGTTGATGCCGAGGTCGAAAGCGTGATGGACGAGACGGGCGGTCTCGTCGTAGTCGACGCGGGAGCCGAGGGTCAGCCAGGAGCCAAGGGACACCTCGCTCACCTGGAGTCCGCTGCGTCCCAATGCGCGTGTTCGCATGACCGAAATCTAGCAGCTCGGATCGCCTCGCTGCGCGGGCGGACAGTGCTGGTAGACTCCCGCGCCGTGCTCCACCTGGCGTCCATGACCGACCCCGACTGGCTCCCGCGCGCAGAGGCGCACCTCGACGAGGTGCTCCTCGACCACGCGCACTGCGAGAAGAAAGCGGCGGGTGCGGCGGTCAAGCTGCTCTTCGCGTATCCGCATCACCGTTTCCTGCAGGATCCCCTCGCCGAGCTCGCGCGTGAAGAGCTCGAGCATTTTCAGCAGGTGCTCGAGATCCTGGATGCCCGCGGCGTGCGGTACAAGACGATCCGCCCGAGCCCCTACGGCATGGCCCTGCACGCGCGGGTGCGACGCGACGAGCCTGCGCGTCTACTCGATCTGCTCTGCATCTCGGCGCTGATCGAGGCGCGCAGCTGCGAGCGCTTCCAGGTCCTTGCGGAGGGCGTGGCCGACGCCGCCGTGCGCGCCCTCTACGGATCGCTGCTAGCGAGCGAGGCTCGCCACCACGGTCTCTACTTCGATCTCGCGAGCCAGCTCGTCGGGCGCGCGGAAGCCGAGGCGCGTCTCGCGGAGCTCGCGCAGCACGAAGCCCAGGTCGTCGCCGCGTCCTGCGAGTGGGTGAGGCTGCATGCCGGCTGAACCGGAGCTGCCTCGACCGGCGACGGGGATCGACGAGAGCACGCCGCGTTTCGTCGACACGCCAGAGGGCTGCGTCGCGTGGCACGAAGCGGGCGAGGGCGACCCCCCGCTCGTCCTGCTGCACGGCTTCTCGGGTCATCGCGACGACTTCATCGGCGTCCTGCCCGCGCTAGGCCAGCGCCGGCGCGTGCTGGCACCCGATCTCCGCGGACACGGGGATTCCGAAGCCGGGCCGGGCAAGTTGGCGTGGAGCTTCGAGCAGCTCGTGAACGACTTCCTGGCCTTCCTCGACGCCCTCGAGCTCGATCGGATCGACCTGCTCGGGCACTCGGTCGGGGGCTTCGTCGCCCTGCGCGCGGCGCTCGTCGCGCCGGAGCGCTTCCGCTCGCTCGTCTTTCTATGTACGGCGCCCGAGACGCCCGGACGGATGGACCCGAAAGGCTGGCAGGCGGGCTGCGCGATCAGCGCGGAGCGCGGCATGGACGGATTTCAGCCGCTCGCCGAGCGGGCGATGCGGAACGAACCCTTTCCCGGGCTGGCCGCCTGGGGCGACCCCGAGCGATACTACGCGCACCACCGGCGACGGCACGCGTCGATGACGCCGGAGAGCTACCTCGGGGTCGGTGCGACGTTCTTCGAGTCGCTGTCGATCGCGGACCGGTTGCCCGAGCTCGCACATCCGATCCTCGTGCTCGTCGGGGAGCAGGATCTCGACTGGTTGCCGGGCGCGGATCTCTTCGAGCACCATCTGCCGACGGCGACGCGCATCACGGTCCCGGACGCCGAGCACCACCCGCATCAGGAGAATCGCGACGCATTCCTCGAGGCGCTCGAAGCGCACCTCGAACGCGTCGCGCGAACGACGGACCACCAGGACCAGAGGGGAACCCGATGAGCATCACGACGGAAGACGTTCAGATCACCACGAGCGGCGGCGAGACGATGAATGGCTACCTGGCCAGGCCCTCGGGCGGTGGGCCTGCGCCTGCGGTGATCGTCTGGATGGAGATCTTCGGCGTGAACGATCACATCCAGGACGTGACCCGCCGCGTCGCGGAAGAGGGCTATGTCGCGCTCGCGCCCGACTTCTTCCACCGCACGGGTGCCGGGCTCGACCTCGGCTACGACGACGCCGGCTTCGCAGAGGGCTTCAAGCACCTGAACGCCCTCGTCGCCGACCAGATGATCGCCGACGCGAAGGACGCGGTCGCCTATCTCCGCGGGCGCGACGACACGACGGACAAGGTCGGCGTCATGGGCTTCTGCATCGGTGGGCACATGACCTACCTGACCGCGTGCGAGACCGACGTCGCCGCGGCGGCTTCGTACTATGGCGGCGGCATCGCCGCGCCCGAGGGACCGGGAGGCGGTCCCGGCACGCTCACGCGCACGGGCAGGATCGGCGGAAAGATCCACTGCTATTTCGGGAGCCAGGACGCGCTGATTCCGGCGGACCAGGTCGAGGCGGTCAAGGCGTCCCTCGCCGAGAACGGCACGAACCACGAGGTGACCGTCTACGACGCGGATCACGGCTTCCACTGCGACCAGCGCGCGACCTATCACGAGGCCAGCGCGAAGGACGCCTGGGAGAAGACCAAGGCGCTCTTCGCGTCCGAGCTGCGTTAGATCCTCAGCCGAGGATCTTGCGCAGCGCCTCGAGCAGTCGATCGACGGGCTCGGGGCGCGCGTTCTCGCCCATCAGGCCAATGCGCCAGATCTCGCCCGCCAGCGGGCCGAGCCCGGCGCCGACCTCGATCCCGAACTCGTCGAGCAGGCGTCCGCGGACGTTCGCCTCGCCGAGGTCGTTCACGCTCGCCGGCAGCCGCACGGAAGTGAGCATCGGCAATCGATCCGCCGCCTCGACCAGGGGGGTGAAGCCGAGGGGCTCGAGCCCCTCGACGAGACGCGCCGCGGCAGCCTCGTGTCGCGCATGACGCGCGGGCAGGCCTTCCTCGAGGACCACGTCGAGGCCGGCGGCCAGGCCGTAGGTCGCCGTGATCGGCGCGGTGTGGTGGTAGACGCGCTTCTCACCGCCGTAGTAGTTGGCGAGCAGCGAGAGGTCGAGGAACCAGCTCTGCACCGGCGTCTTCCGCGCCTGCACCGACTCGATGGCTCGGTCCGAGAACGACACCGGTGACAGCCCCGGCGGACAGGACAGGCATTTCTGTGTGCCGCTGTAGGCGGCGTCGATTCCCCAGGCGTCGAGCTCGACGGGACGACCCGCGAGCGACGTCACGCAGTCGAGGACGACCATGGCGCCAGCGTCGCGCGCCGCGGACGCGATGTCCTCGACGGGCTGACAGACGCCCGTCGACGTCTCGGCGTGCACGAACGACACGACCCGCGGCCGAACGCGGCCGATCGCCTCGGCCATCGCGTCGGCGTCCAGAGTCCGACCCCATTCGGCCTCGACCGTCGTGACTTCCGCGCCAGCACGACGACAGACCTCGGCCATGCGTCCGCCGAAGACACCATTCACGCCGACGACGACCGCGTCCCCCGGCTCGAGCAGGTTCACGAGGGCCGCTTCCATGCCGGCGCTGCCGGTGGCCGAGATTGGCAGGGTCATCGCGTTCGCGGTTCCGAAGCAGGTGCGCAGACCGTCCTTCACGCGATCGAGGAGCGCGATGAACTCGGGATCGAGATGACCGAGCAGCGGGCGGCTCATCGCCTCGAGGACGGAGGGGTGGGCATTCGAGGGGCCGGGGCCCAGAAGCAGACGGTCGGGAAGGGCCTTCAGGATCGACATTGCGCGAGAGTAGCGATTGTCCGCCGATCGACGTGGACGAGGGTGCGCGAGTTGACACCGCGGGGCTCTCCCCGGTAGTGTTGGGGGCGGTTGCCCCCCAGGGAGACCACCGGAGCGGCCGATCGAATCGCCCGCGACCCGAGCCGAGCGGACTGCCATCCGAAAGCGTGTGGGTCGACCCGGCACGGGGTGGCTCGGAGCGGGGCGATCAGGGGGAATCCGCGCATGGCCAGGACGCGGTGGATCGTCGGTGCGGGCGCGATCTGTGTCGCCGCAGCCGCCTTCTACCTGCTCATGAATACGGACGCCGGCGATCGGCCGGCGCTCGACGAAATCGACGCGGAGAGTCGGGCGGCCATGGACCGACTCCTTCGCGAAGCCGACTGAGGCGAGAAAAGGCTGAGGCATCGTCCGCGATGCTCGAGCGCCGCCGAAGCGCAGACTGAGGACCCATCGACGATGGGCTTTCGCACGAGGGAGACATACGAGGAGGAGGAGCACCGCTTTCTCGCCCGCTGGGCGACGAAGGCCGGTGACTCGTCGGGCCGGCTCGTGTCCGAGCCGTCCCACGCGTACCGCACGTGTTTCCAGCGCGATCGCGACCGCCTCGTTCACGCCCGCGCCTTCCGGCGCCTCGAGTTCAAGACCCAGGTCTTCGTCCACCTCGAGAACGACCACTACCGGAACCGCCTGACCCACACGATCGAGGCGGCCCAGGTCGCGCGCACGATCGCGCGGGCGCTGCGGCTGAACGAGGACCTGGCCGAAGCGATCGTGCTCGCCCACGACCTCGGCCACACGCCCTTCGGCCATGCGGGCGAAGCCGTGCTCGCGGAGCTGATGGACGAGCACGGGGGCTTCGACCACAACCGCCAGGGCCTGCGGATCGTCGACCTGCTCGAGGATCGCTACCCGGACTGGAGCGGTCTGAACCTGACCGCGGAAACCCGTGAGGGGATTCTCAAGCACGGTTGCCACTGGAGCCACCCGGTCGACCTGCCGCCGCTGCATCGCCAGCGCACGATGGAAGCCCAGATCGCGGACCTCGCCGACGAGATCGCCTACATCCATCACGACCTCGACGACGGTCTCCGAAGCGGCCTGCTGACGCTCGATCTGCTCGAGAGCCAGGAGCTGTGGAAGCGCGCCCAGGCGAACCGGCACGCGGAGCTCGCGGCGGACGACTCGTTCTCTGTCGCGCGGACCCAGACGATCGGGGCGCTGCTCGACACCCTGAACACGGACCTGATCGAGGAGACGACGCGACGGATCGAGAGCGATCCGCCCGAGTCGCTGGCGGCGCTCCGGGTGCGCGAAGCGCCCTTCGTCGGCTTCTCCCCCGATGTCGATCTCGCGAAGCGGGAGCTCAAGAGCTTCCTCTCGCAGAACTTCTATCAGCATCCCCACGTGCTCCGTCGGACCCGCAAGGCCGAGTGGATCGTGGGCGACCTGTTCAAGACCTACCGGGACGACCCGCTGCTCCTACCCGCGCACGTGCGTACACGCTTCGTGCTCGAGGGCGAGTACAGGGCGATCTCGGACTACATTGCAGGGATGACGGATCGATTCGCGATGGACGAGCACCAGAAGCTGCTCGATCCCTTCGCCCACTGACCCCGTCCGATCTGCCTAACACGGCGAACCCCGAGCCGGGCCGCCGTATGGACCGAACACCGAAATGAGCCTTCCGGAGAGCCTCGAACGCGCCGCGAGCGAGCTGGCGCCTCTGGCCGACAAGATCCGCCCCGCCAACGGAGACCCCCACCGTCTGCTCGAGGAACTCGGCGCCGACGAAGCGACGCAGCTCCTCGCGTGGATCCTCGATCAGGAGTCCGACGAAGCCGAAGAGCTCGTCGAGGCCTGGGGCGAGGACGACGCCGGCGTGCGGGCGCTGCTCTCGGTCGACGATTCAGGGATGGCCAAAGCCGGTCGCAAGTTGCTGCGCAAGGCTCGGCATCGCCTGCGCTCCGCCGGTGTCGAGATTCCGACCGCGAAAGAAGCGCCGGCCTCCCGCAAAGGCGTCGTCGCGCCCGCGGACCGCTGGCAGGCGGCCCACGTCTCGTCACCGGACTTCCGGGGCGCACGCATGGGCTACCTCGTCGACAGCCATCCTTCGGGCGGCGCGCGGCTCTTCGAGATCCGCTTCGACGAGGGGCGCGGACTCCTCGACTTCAAGGTCTACAACGCGGGTCGGAGCAAGGTCCGCGGCTTCCTGAAGAGCCTGGCCGAAAGCTCCGGGCGACGGCTCTTCGAGGTCGACCGCGACGCCCTGCGCGCGCTCGTCTGGCGCGCGGCGCAGGCCCAGCCGGTCGACCGTCCGCTGCCGAGCGCGTGGATCGAATGGCGCATGCGCCTCTTTGACGACGCCCTCGAGAAGGAAGCGACGCCGGGGGAGCGGATCCGGTCGGAGCTCGGCGAGGGCGACCGCGCCGCGGCGCTCGAGACGCTCTGCGCGCAGACGAAGGCCGGCGAGCTCGGGCCCTGGCCTCCCGCGACGACCTGGGTCGGTGATCGCATGGACGAGGGCCGCGAATCGGTCGACGGCCTCGAGGGCGAGGCCCGGGAGTCGGCGATCGGCACGTGGATCGACGGCGTGACCGTGGCACTCGTCGAGGAGACGGACGGGGAACTGATCCGGCGCCACCTCGACGAGCTGGCCTGGGTCCGATCCCAGGAGGGCGACGACGAAGCGGCCAGGGCGCTGCTCGCAGTTTCCGGGGCGATCGAGGAAGACGACGAAGCGGCGCGCGCGTTCACGCGAGCCCGGGTCGAGTCGCTCTTCGAGCCCTATCTCGCGAGCCTGCGCGTGATCGAAGAGGACGCACTGGCCGACGGAAGCCCAGCTGGAGCCGATGTAGAAGACGCCCTCGCCGACGGCGGATGAGATTCGACGGGTGCGCCCAGCGGGCCACTCGGGAAACGGAGAGAGCGGATGCTGCTCTCACAGAACAGACACTGGCGCGCCTCGCTCCCGAAGACCGCGGGTGAGGTGGTGCTGACGCTCGAGAAGGAAGAGCTGCCGGAAGACTGGCGGGACTTCAAGGATTTTCGGCTGGAGATTCCAGTCGATCGATGGAATCGCGTAGTGAAGCACGTTCGGACCGACCGCAAATTATTCGGTGGCGTCGTGCTCGAATTCGCAAACCAAGAGGATCAGCTGCCGGCCGTGCTCGGACACGACCGGCTCTACGGAGATCTCCAGCGCGTCGTGCAGGACGCGACCTCCACGCTCGTCGAGAGCGGGGCGCTCGCGCTGACGGCCGTCGACCTCGCACCCGAATAGGGAGCGAGGAAGCGCCGGAACCCGATTCGCGAGATCTCCTGATCCAGCCGCCGCGGCAGGAACGCGCCCCGCGCGACCGCCCGGCCATAGGAACCCAACGAACATGATGAAACGATTCTCCCGGAAACGACGCGGAGAAGGTGGTGGCCGGAACGCAGCGATCGATGCCGGCGAATGGCTGCCGAAGATCGTCGAGCAGGGCATCGTCGAAACCGAAGGACTCGAGGCCTGGGCCGACGCCGGGGTGCCGGAGAACGTCGCGGCGATCGGTCGGGGGGCGCGCACCGACGGCTCCGCGGTGATCGTCGCCTTCTCGCCGAACTCCGCGACCGAGGCGATGCTCGGTGGCCTCGCCGCCGCCCAGCAGGCCGCCGAGGCCGACTCGTTCACCGGCGAGCTGCTGATCGTTGCCCCGCAGTGGCCGGCGGGCGCGCGACGCGTGCTCGGACTGATCGGTCGTACGCCTTACACCGTGGAACCCGTCGCGGCCCCCGGCCTCACGGAAGGCCGGGTCGTCGTCGAGGCCGAGCCCGCTCCGCGGATCCTCGCCAGCAGCGCCGCCCAGCTCGCCTCGCGGATGATGTCTCCCGAGTCGCGTTCCGCCTTCAGCCGCGCGGCCGCCGCCCTCGAAGGCCTCGCCGCCAAGCACGGTGGCTGCGTGCGGGTCGGCGTGGACCGCCTCGAGCTCGTCGTGTTGGCCCGTCGGGTCGCTGAGATTCGCGCCGACGGAGAGAGCGCGGTGCTCGAGATCCAGATCGGCGGTCGCTCGACGACGCCGCTCTCCGGAGCGGATCTCGCCGGCGCCCTCGACGGACTCGAGGGGCAGCTCCGGCGCCGCCTCAACGACCGCAAGGTTCGCGAAGGCGAAGAAGGCCTGCGCGGGCGGGTGATCGCTCAGCTCTCGGAAGGCAGCGAGCTCCGGGGCGTGCGGCCCTGGCCGCAGCCCGGGGCGGACCTCGACGCCGTCGACGGCGTCGGGATCAACGCCGGCGGAGACCCGGTCGTGGTCGCCGTACGCGAGGAGCTCGATTGGCGCTCCCTCGGCGCGGTCCTCGAGTCGCTCGGTCCGATCGAATCGCTGCTGCCGGTGCTCTTCACCGAAACGGCACCGCCCCTCAAGCTCGGGACGCCGCGTGTCCTGCTCACGGCCCAGCGCTTCAGCGACGGCCTCGAACGTGCGCTCTCCGGTCTGATCGTCGCCTACGAGCTGCGGGCGGTCTCCGGCGAGGCCGGCGCCGGGGTCGACCTGGTCTCGCGCTCGACCGGCGAAGGCGCCGATTCGCGCCCGCCGCGCCGTGGTGGCCGACGTCGCGGTGGACGGGGTCGCAACGGCGGTCGCGACGCGCGGCCGGACGACGATTCTGCGGAAGAGAGTGGCGGTGAAGAGGAGCGGGCGAGCGTGGGCGAACCGCGTGGCGCGGCCCGGGCCGATGCCGACGGCGACAACGAAGACGGTGCCCGCCGCGGCCGCCGCCGCCGCCGCTCGCGCCGCGGGGGACGCGGCGGGAGTGGTGACGGCGCGGATGCACCCGGAGACGGCGACGCGTCGCCGCGCGACGGCGAGGCGACCGCCCGCGAGCGCAGCGACGCAGGGGGCACCGGCGACGGCGGAGCCCCTCGCAAACGCCGCTTCGAGGAAGTGTCGCTGATGGATCTCGGACGACGGCCAGGTGCCGACGACGACACGGCGGAGGCGTCCGAAGGCGCCTCCGAAGCGCGATCCGGTTCGGACGGTGGCTCCGGCGATCGGCGTCGACGCTCGCGGCGCCGCGGACGACGCGGGAGTGGTGACCGCGGCGGCAACGACAGCGGCAACGGCGCCGCGGAAGCGGAAGCCGCAGACGAGAGCGCCGAAGCGCCGGCGGAACCCGTGACCGAGGACGACCTCGTCGACGCCGACGATCTCTCGGAGATCCTGGCGCGGCTGCCCGAGGACGTGCCGGAGTTCCCGACCGGGAGCGGCTCCGCGGACTACGACGACGACGAGGAGGTCGACGACGACGGCGACTCGAGCGCGGTGCGTGTCGAGCGTGAGACCCGGCGTCGCGCGCGACGTGGGGACGACGACGAGGATCGGCCGCCGCCGCGCAAGCGCTCGGCGATCCTGGTGCACGCCGATCCCGACTCGCTGATGGCGGCGATCCTGCTCGCCCGGGACATCCGCCAGCTCGATGGGCTGTGGATCTATCCCCAGGAAGATCTGATGACGTTCTTCCGGAGCATCGCCACGGACCTCCGCGACGACACGCCGATCTTCGTGGTCGGGTTCAACCCGAAGCCGTCCCACGACGTGATCCAGGCGGCGTCGCTCTACCGCGGCCGCCTCACCTGGTTCGATCGGGGCGCCTGGCCGCCCGAGGACCTGGCTGCGCTCAAGTCGGCGCTCGGGGAGGAGTCGATCTACGGCGGAGACGGTGTCGAAAGCACGCTGCCCCTCGTGCTCGAGACCTGCTCCCGACGCAGCCGCTTCTCGGACAAGCTGGTCGATCTCGCGACGGGTCGCTTCACCCAGCACGACTTCGAGCGCTGGGGAAGGCTCTGGCGCCATCGTCTGACCGAGATCGCGGCCAAGCACGGCGACATCCGCGGGGACATCGCGGCGCTGCTCTCCGGGCGACCGTCGGATCTGGCCAAGGAGGCGGCGCTGGTGGAGATCCCGGCGGCACCGTCCGAGGTGACCTGGGTCGCCGAGCGCGACTTCCGCCTCGTGCATTTCGGAGGCCACGTACTCGTGGTCGCAGAGGTGGATGCGGGCCTCGACGTGCACCTCGTCTCGCGCATCCTGCGCGAGCGGTATGGCGCGACGTTGTCCCTCGCTCGCACGGCGGGAGAGGACGTGTTCGTGTTCGCCGGGGACGAGACGACCGGCAAGCGCGCCCTCGACTACATGGCGATCGCCGAACACCTCACGGACAAGCTCGAGTGGGTCGATGCCCGGCCGGACGCGGATCACGTCTCGCGCTTCCGGGTGCGCGACGTCGAGCGCAACCCGGACCGCTTCGAGGAGGTCGTCGGCGAGATCGCGATGGGTCGCTCGCTGCTCGAGCGTTAGTCGTGGCGTCCGGACTGGAGCGCCTCGAAGCGCTGCCTGCCGACGGTGCCCACGCCCAGCTCGTGGAGGTGTTCACCTCCGCGCAGGGCGAGGGGCCGGAGGTGGGCCGCACGACCGTGTTCGTCCGTTTCGGCGGGTGTGACCTGCGCTGTCGCTGGTGCGACTCGCCGGGGACCTGGCGCCCGGTCGACACGTACCGGATCGAGACGAGCCCGGGGAACGGCACGTTCGAGACCTTCGCGAATCCTGCGGAGGTCGATGCCCTGGTGGATCGGATCGAGGGCCTCGCTCCGACGCCCCGCACCTGGATCAGTCTGACCGGCGGCGAGCCGCTCCTGCAGCCGGCCGCGATCCGGCGTCTGTCGGGCGCCCTCGCGTCGCGCGGGCGCCGCGTCTATCTCGAGACCCACGGCCTGCACGCGGAGGCCCTCGCGACCTGCGTCGATTCGATCGAGCTGGTCTCGATGGACTGGAAGCTCGCGAGCGACGTGCAGCCCGGTCCGGGAGTGTCGAAGCCCGCCGGCCTCGACTTCCACGACGTGCACGAGGCGTTCCTGCGTGTCGCCCTCGGCGCCGGGGGCGTCTACGTGAAGGCCGTGCTCACCCCGTCGACCCGGGACGACGAGCTCGACGCCATGCTCGAACGGATCGCTCGGATCTCACCCGCGGTGCCGCTGGTGCTGCAACCGGTCACGCCGACCGGGGGCGTCGACGCCATGCCCGCGCCCGAGCGGCTGCTCGACTGCCTCGCCCGCGCCGAGACCCGCCTCGCCGACGTGCGCCTGATCCCCCAGACGCATCCGATCTACGGCGTCCTCTAGGACGCGGAGGGACTCGCCGACGTCGACCGGCGCACGGGCCCCGAAGCGCTCGGCGAGATAGTGCGCGGTCACGACGTCGAAGGCCGCGGCCCCGTCCGGCGCGAGCCGCGTCGCCACGCGCGCGGCGAAGTCCCGCGCAGAGGTCGTCTCGTCTCGTTCGAGGCCGCCGCGCGCGAGGATGCGACGCGCGGCGCGATAGGCGGCGGGAACGTCGGGGCCGTCGTCGTCGCGCCTCCGCCGCAGTATCGTGAAGGCACCGGCGGCGAGCACGACTGCGCCGAACACGACGATCGGGTCGATGCCCTCGAAGGGGTTGCCGATCTCCCGCGGCCGGTCGGGTGCTTCCGCCGGCGTCGTCTCGTCGCGGTCCTTGCGCCAACGCATCCACAGGCTGCGCATCGCACCGATCTGGTCCGCGCTGTCGAAGTCGACGACGCGCTGGAACCACCAGAGCTCGATCGCGGAGCCGACCTGGGCGAGGCGCACCCAGAGCGACGGGCTCGACGCTGCGCGCAGGCGCAGGTTCGGCGGGGTCGGATCGAAGCGGACCCAGCCCGCGTCCTCGAAGTGGATCTCGACCCAGGCGTGCGCGTCGGCCCGGGAGACTTCGATGAAGCCACCGACCTCGTTCGGGATCCCCCCGGCGAAACCGTTCACGAGCCGGGTCGGGAGACCGACGCTGCGCGCCAGCACCACCATTGCGCTCGCGAAGTACTCGCAGTGGCCTTCGAGCTCGCCGAGCAGGAACGCCTCGATCGGCGACGTGTCGTCGTCGCCGAGGGGCGGCGGCGTGTCGGTGTAGCGCCCGTCCCGGCGGAGCGCGTCGCGGATCGCGATCGCACGGTCGAAGTCGGTCTCGCCGCCGGCAACGAGCGCCGCCGCGCGCGCGTGGATCCGCGCGTCGATCTCGGGCAGCGTGAGGTAGCGCGTGGTCGGTCGCGCGCCCCCTGGCCGCGGTTCGAGGGGCGGCGTCGCCCGGTCCTGGCGCAGGTCGAGCGCGTCGCGCTCCGCAGGCCGACTCCAGATCGTGTACCGGATGCGCTCGTCGCCGCGTCCGGGCAGATAGAGCCCGTCGTTGCGATCGCGTTCGAGCCCCTGGAAGGGCCCTTCGATCCGCAGCGGCGCACCGGGGGTGAAGAGCACGCCCGCCGCGACCGGCTCGCGAAGGATGCGCTGGGCGATCAGGGGCCGGTCGCGCTCGAGCTCGTCGGGATCGAGGACGATGCCGAAGCGGCCGACGCCGGGCACCGGCCGGCGGCTCGCCAAGCGCTCTTCGGTCGAGATCGACCAGTCGCGGCCGTCGAAGCGATCGAAGGCCAGGCCGCGCCAGTAGGCCTGGTCCGCGGACGGGAGCTCGCCGTCCTCGCCCTGCACGCGGAGCACCACGCTGTGGTCCATACGGATGCGGCCGACGGTGCCGAGGGAAACGCGGTCGCTGAAGCCGGAGAGTGCGATGTTCGGTCCGCTGCCCCCGCGCATCAGATTGCCCTTGAGGCGTGGCAGCGTGACGAAGAGGATCATCGCCAGGACGAGCGCGGCGCCGGTCGCCAGGAGGGTCATGCGGCGGAGGTCGCGCGTGACGAGGCGCGACGCCGCGGCCGGGTCGCCGGCCTCCGCGGCTTCGATCGCGAGGGTATGGACGAGCAGGGTCCAGGTCACGCTGATCAGGAAGACGACCAGGAGCGGCGGGAAGAACACGCTGTCCGTCAGGTTCGAGGCGAGGATCACCTGGAAGAGGGCGAGGGCGACGAGCACGAACTCGCTCTTGCGGGGGCGCGCGTCGAGCAGCTGCAGCCCCTGGGCGAGGGACGTGAAGTAGGCGAGAGAGATCGTCGCCGGGTTGCCGTCGAGGGCCGAGCGGATCGTCACGCTCGTGATCCCGAACATGAAGACGTTCAGCCAGATCGGGCTCTTCCGAAAGGCCGGGGGGCGTTCGCGGGTCGCGTAGCTCACGCCGTAGGCGAGCACCTGCACGACGACGATCCACAGCGGGAGCTGCTCGGTCACCCACAGCGACGCGCTCGCGACGATCGACATCCACCACGCCGCCGGCGGTCGCGGCGCGTCGACCTCCGCCCGGAACTCGCTGCGGCTCATCGGGCCTCGTCTCCTGCGCGCGCGTCGTCCGCGACGTCGGGGGACGCGTCGACTTCGGTCGGCTTCGCGCGCAGCTCGGACGGGGTCACGCGCGCGAGGAAGGTGAGCAGCTCGCGTCGGTGGGCCGCGCCCGCGTCGGGCGGGATCCGGATGCGCGGGGAGCGCAAGCCGACGCGCAGGCCCGCCTCGAGATGAGCCACGACCTCGGAGGCCGCCTGGACGATGCGCTCTTCGATCGCGTCCCGCGGCAGGTCGTCCGCTGCGCGCAGCAGGATCTCGATCTCGCCCGAGGCCTCGCCCTCGCGTTCGCCGACGAGCAGGCGTCCGGTTCGCAGGCTTCGCCGCCAGTGCACTCGGCCGAGGGCGTCTCCGGGGACGAACTCACGGAGAGCTGCCACGTCGTCTCCGCGACGCGCGACGCCGGGGTGTTCGTCGTGCTCCTCGCCGGTCGTGCCGTTCTCGGAGAGCGGGACGGGGCGGATCTCCGGATAGACGAGGGAGGTCGAGGGTGACTCGAGCTCGAGGGACTTCACGAAGAGGCCGAAGGGGAAGCGCGTCGAGACGCGGACGACGTCGAAGCGGACGTCGCCGCGATGTGCGGGCGCGAAGGCATAGCTGCGGTCGACGTGTTCGTTCGCACCGACGCGCAGGGCGAAGGCCCGGCCGGCGCTCGCGTGCTCTTCGTCGGCTTCGAGCCGGTCGTCGAGGGAGACGGCGAACGCCGCCACCCGCGCCTGGTCGTTGTACACGCGCAGCGCGACGCGGTTCGCGGCGCCGGCGAAGAGCTCCGCCGGAAGTCGCCGCTCGACGCGGATGCCACGCAGGGCCGTCTCCGAGAGCAGCCCCGAGAGCACCAGGAACGCCAGCATCATCGCGAGCACGAGATAGAGCAGGTTGTTGCCCGTGTTCAGCGCAGCGAATCCGACGCCGAACACGATCGCGACGAAGCACCAGCCCGCACGGGTCGCCCGCAGACGGCGCGGGGACTTGAAGCGACTGCGCCGCACCCGGCGACGGGAGCGCATCGCGAGCGCGCGTTCGGCCACGGCGCCCACGGGCAGGCCTAGAGCGGGACCGCGACGCGGTCGACGATCTCGCTCAGGACCCAACGCGGCTCTTCGGCGGCGGAGGGCAGGCCGGCCCGGGCGTGGGCGGCGACGCGGTGGGCGAGGACGTCGACGGCGAGGTCACGCACGTCTTCGGGGATGCAGTAGTCGCGTCCGTCCGCGACGGCGCGGGCCTGCGCAGCCCGACGCAAGGCGAGGGCGCCTCGGGTCGACGCGCCGAGCGCGAGCCCTTCGTGCTCGCGGGTCGCTTCGACGAGGTCGAGCAGATACGCGACGACGCTCTCCTCGAGCTTCACGGCTTCGGCGACCTGCTGGAGGCCGAGCAGGGTCTCGAGGTCGAGGACCGGGGTGAGGGTCGGCAGGGTGTGCATGCTCGGGTCGAGGGAGAGCACGGCGGCTTCGTGCTCGCGATCCGGGTAGCCGAGGGACAGTCGCATCAGGAAGCGGTCGAGCTGACTCTCGGGGAGCGGATGCGTGCCGTGGTGCTCGAGCGGGTTCTGGGTCGCGACGACGAAGAAGGGCTCCGGAAGCGCGTGGCTCGTGCCGTCGACGCTGATCGTGTGCTCACTCATCGCCTCGAGCAGCGCGGACTGGGTCTTCGGACTGGCGCGGTTGACCTCGTCGGCGAGGACGAGGTTGCCGAAGAGCGGCCCCGGCTGGAAGCGGAAGCGCGGCGCTTCGCCCGGCGTGGTGCTCTCGGGGATCGTCATGCCCGTGACGTCGCCGGGCAACAGGTCGCTCGTGAACTGGATGCGGCGGAACTCGCCGTCGATCGTGCGCGCGAGGGCCTGGGCGAGGGTGGTCTTGCCGACCCCCGGCACGTCGTCGAGGAGCACGTGCCCGCGTGCGATCAAGCACAGGATCGCCTTCTGGATCACCTCGGTCTTGCCGTGGACGACACGTTCGACTTCGGCGGTCCAGCGCGCGACGACCTCGGCGGCCTCGCTCGTGGACGGATGCGGCTGGCTGTTCATCGGACCCCTCGGCGGGCGGCGCGCACGGGCGATCGCGCGGCGCCGTCTGATGCCTGCTTGTCGGTCGCGGCGGGGTCCGGCCTGAGGCGGCGGGACACGGGAGACGCGACGGATCGGCGCATGAATACGCGCACCGGCAGGTAGGAGGCAGCGAACCCGCGATCGGTTCGCGCGTCGCCGCGTTGATTCACATCGAGCGGAAGATGCGCACGCAAGCCGATCGGCCGCAGGCCGAGCGCTCAGCTTCGGTGTCCGCTCGGATCTGACCGGTGCGCGATCGACCTCGGGTCGATCGCGAACTGTCTAGAATGAGTACTTCAGCTCGCCATAGATGCGGTCGTTCGAGTCGAATGCGCCGATGCCGAAGCGCGGGCCGCCGAAGAAGACCAGCCAGCCCCCAGACATCTTGAAGCTGTCGGTCAGCTCGTAGTCCGCCGACGCACGGAACAACGCGCCGTCCTGGGCGCGCTCGCCGAGGACGCTGGCGAGCAGCGTGACGTCGAGCCGTTCGCGGAAGAAGGGGCGCGTGATCCGGAGGGCGGTCTCGAAGTTGTCGGCGGCGGTGATCTCGAAGGTCCCGGGCGGGCCGCCGGGATGATCGAAGAGGTGCCGATTCACGATCTCGAGCGCGACGCTCAGCTGATCGGGGCCGTACCACTCGATGCCGACCATCGTGTCGAGCCGATTGCGCTGTTCGTTGAGCAGGAATGCGGTCGGCGGAGGGGCCGGGTTGACCGCGAAGCGGAAGGTGCGGACGCCCATCAGGTACGCGATCTCCGCCTTCACGAGGAACGCGCCCCGAGTGAAGTTGCCAGCGGCACCGACCATCCCGAAGCGATTGGGTTCCTGTCGCGCGGCGGCACCGATCACATCGACCGTGCGCGTCGTCTGGTCGAGATAGGCGCCGTAGAGGGAGAAGTCCCAGCCGCTGAAGCGGCCGTCGAATTTCGCTGCAAAGCCGGGGGCGCGCTGGAGGTCCGAACGATCGTCGATCGGCGTGCCGCCGGCGAGGCCGCCACCGCCCACGGCCGGGCTCGTGAAGACGTCGGGGATGAAGTCGCTGCCCGGTGGGGGCTGACGGTCGTAGCGGTGCTCGACCAGGAGCAGGGCCTGTCCGGACCAGGGGCCGCTCTGGTAGTCGAGCTTGAGCATGCCGCGCGCGCGACGGATGTCCTCGATGTCGACGAGTCCGGGCTCCTTGTTGTCGAGGGGGTTCACGACGTCGACGACGCGGAAGGTGTCGGATCGACCCCAGTTCACGATCTTGCGCCCGATGGTGAGATCGAAACTCTCCGAGATCGGACCTTCGGCGTAGACCTCGCCGCTGTCGACTTGCCATTCGTAGACGTCGAGGACGGCCGCGTTGTAGTCGCTGCGTCCCTGAATCGTGTAGGCGAAGTCGTACCACGCGAGAAGCTCCGCCCGCGCCTTCCAGTCGTCCGGCAGCTGGACGTCGATCTGGAGCATGCCGTCGAGATCGAGGCGAGAGAGGCCGCCGTAGTCGGTGCGGCCACCGGGCGCGTTGAGCGGGGGAACGCCATCGGTGTCGATGTGCGAGTCCGCCGCAGTGTGACTGAGATAGTTCCAGACGATCCCGGTGGCGAGGCTGCCCCCGATGTCGACGTACTGCGACAGCCACTTGCCGCCGGGCAAGTAGGCGGCCCAGAGCGGGAGGTCGTCGCCGTCGTCCTCGATGATCGACACGTCGAAGTCGTCGTCGAAGCCGCCCATCAGGTCGTCGAGGTCTTCGTCCGCGTGGACGGGCGACGACGCGACGGCGACGAGCGCCGCGGCGAGCAGGCGGAGCAGGCGTCGCACCGATCAGGGGCCGGTTTCGAGTCCGCGGACGCTGAACATGTCGAAGTCGAGGCCCTGGTCGAACTGGACGTCGCTCATGCGAAGGATCGTCTTGTGGAGGGTCTGCTTGCCCTTCTTCGTCGTCATCGTCATGACCGTCGGCACCCAGATCCCGTCGATCTGCTCGAGCGCCTCGACCTTCAGATACTTGTTCCGCTTGCCCTTCTTGACCCAGATCTTGGCCTGCACCACGACGTAGTTGTCCTGGCGGACGAAGTTGATCGACTTCGTGTAGCCGGTCTCGTCGATCTCCTCGTCGTCGATCGGCGTCGACTGGATGATCCAGACCTTGTGTCCGTCCAACTCGCCTTCCTGTAGGAGCTTGTACTCGTACTTTTCGAGAGGACGTTCCGTCATGTCCGCATAAGAGAAGTCGGAGCCCATGAAGCTGCCGCTCTTGTCGCTCGATGCGATCCGCTTGGTCTTCTTGAGGGCCGGCAGGTAGAGCCACTGATCGTCGTCGCGATCGGCGTCGTCGTAGTCGTAGGTGAGAAAGCCCGTGTCCTCGACGTCCGCGGGGCTCAGGAAGAACATCATCGAGTGCTCGTCGATGCCCTTGTCCTTGCGGAAGCTGCGGAGCTCGCGCACGCGCTGCTTCCCGCGCTTGTCGATCAGCACCATCTGCATGTTCGAGGTCTGGTTGTCGCCGTCCTCGCGCTCGTCGACGAGGGTCATGATCTCCCGCGCCTGCGGGTCGTCCGCGGCGAACGCCGGGGCCGCGACGAGCGCCGCGAAGCCGACCAGCAGAGCGAGACCGGCGCCACGCAGTAGGCCTCGACGCGAGTCCTCGCGCATGAGGGGGAGTCGACGGGACATCAGCGATCCTCCTTTTGAACGCGGTCGTGGCGGGCGCGTGGTGAGACCGCGCCGGCCGATCACACGGTCCGAACCGAACGGGCAGTGGGAGCCGCCCGCAGTAAACCCCAGATCCGGGGACCGGAAAAGGGTGCACTCCCTTCGGTGCCCAGGGCTCGATTTCGGTTGCGCCACCAATCGTTGCGCGCTCCTCCGCGACCCCGAGCGGGCTGTATCGTCGGGGCCGTCCGGCCGAAGAGGGGACGTGCAGCGGCCCCGGAAGCCCGGCTCCCGAGCGCCCGCGAGGGAGGATCGTGGACATGACCGACGGGGATGCCCAGGAAGCCGAGCCCGACGCTCCGCGCGTGCGCGCCGCTTCGAAGTCCACCTGGCGCGCGCGGATCGAGGCCGGCTTCGAAGCCTGGGGCCGGATCGTCGTGCGGAACCGCTGGCTCGCCCTCGCGGTCTCGGTCCTCGCCACCGGCTGGCTGATGAGCCACCTCCCGCAGCTCGAGATCGACAACTCGACCGAGTCCTTTCTCACGACCGACGCGCCGAACGTCGTCCTCTACAACGATTTCCGCGAGCAGTTCGGCCGCGACGACAAGATCGTGATCGCGGTCGGCGGGGGCGACGTCTTCTCCTTGCCCTTCCTCGAGCGGCTGCGTGAACTGCACGAGGCGCTCGAGACCGAAGTGCCCCACGTGAGCGAGGTCGAGAGCCTCGTGAACGCCCGCTTCACCCGGGGCGAAGCGGGGCAGCTCGTCGTCGGCGAGCTGCTCGAGGACTGGCCCGAGGACGCCGCGGACCTCGCGCTCTTCGAAGAAAGGGTGCGATCGAATCCGCTCTACCGGAACGCGCTGGTCTCCGCGGACTACTCGGTGACGGCGATCGCGGTCACGCCGGACACCTACTCGAGCGAGGCGCCGCAGGTCGATGAGCTCGCCGGCTTCGACGACGAGGCGACGACCGCGTCCGAACCGGTGTATCTGAAGGCCGCCGAAGGCGACGCGGTGATCGAGGGGATCTACGCCGTGTTCGATCGCTTCGACGCGGACGACTTCCAGCTCCACATGGCGGGTGCGCTCCCTATGACCTGGCGCATCAACGACGGGATGACGCGTGACTTCGGGATCTTCCTGCCGGCGACCCTCGCCTTGATGGGGCTCGTGCTGGCGCTGCTCTTCCGGCGGGCCGGCGGCGTGATCCTTCCGCTGCTGGTGGTCGGTCTTTCTCTCTGCGCGTCGATCGGCGTGATGATCGTCCTCGGCATCCCGGGCTCGACCGCGGTCCAGATCCTCCCCGTCTTCCTGCTGACCGTCGGCGTCTGCGACGCCGTCCACATCCTCGCCATCGTCTATCGGTACCGGATGGAGGGAATGGAAAAGGAGGACGCGATCGTCAAGGCGCTCGCGCACTCGGGCCTCGCGATCCTGATGACGAGCGTCACGACCGCGGCCGGCATGATCTCCTTCGTGACGTCGGAGATGGCGGCCGTCCAGGATCTCGGCGTGCTGGCTCCGATCGGCGTGATGCTCGCCTTCGTCTACACGGTGGTGCTCCTGCCTTCGCTGCTCGCGATCTTTCCCTTGGCACCGCCGCGCAGGGGCCGGATCGCGCAGGGTCTCTATCCCTTCGAGAATTCCCTGGTCGGGGTCGGACGCTTCGCGGTGCGTGCGCCGTGGCGCGTCCTGATTCCGTCCTTCGGCGTGATCGTCATCGCGGTTCTCGGGGCGCTCCAGATCCGCTTCAGCCACAACGGGCTCAGCTGGTTTCCCCAGGACGACCGAACCGTCGTCGACTTCCTCGCGATCGACCGTGCGCTGGGTGGCTCCGTGACCATGGACGTGCTGATCGACACGGGTGAGCCCGGCGGTCTCTACGACCCGGAGCTGCTGCGCGAGATCGAACGCATCGAGTTCGAGATCGCGAACGTGGCGCGCGCCCCGATCGTCGTCGCCGATGCGATCTCGATCCGCGACATCGTCGAAGAGACGCATCAGGCGCTGAACGAGAACCGGCCCGAGATGCGGCGGGTGCCGGATTCGCGGGACGCGGTGGCCCAGGAGCTTCTGCTCTTCGAGCAGAGCGGGAGCGACGACACCGAGGAGCTCGTCGACTCGGAATACCGGATGACCCGCGTGAACCTGCGCGTGCCCTTCGTCGACGCGCTGCTCTTTCCGGAATTCCTCGACGATGCGCGGGCCATCGTCGCCAAACGACTCGACGGTCGCGCGACCTTCGAGTTGACCGGGCTGATGACGCTCCTCGCGGACATCTTCGACGCCGTCATCGTCAGCATGGGGCGCTCCTATGCCTTCGCCGTCTGCGTGATCACGCCCCTCATGATGTTGCTGCTCGGGAGCCTCCGTCGTGGACTCGTCAGCATGGTCCCGAACCTTCTGCCCATGGTCGCGGTGCTCGCCGTGATGGGCTGGGGCGACATCGCGATCGACACCACGACCATGATGGTCGGCGCGATGGTGATCGGGATCGCCGTCGACGACACGATCCACTTCATGCACAAGTTCCACCGCTACTTCGAGCAGACCGGCGACCTCGACGTGGCGGTCGCGGAGACGCTGCGGACGACGGGGTCGGCGCTGCTCTTCACGACGATGGTCCTGATGGCGGGGTTCGCGGTCTTCGGTCTCTCGGAGATGACGAACATCCGGGTCTTCGGCCTGCTCTCGTCCTTCGCGGCGGGGGTCGCGCTGATCGCGGACATCCTGATCGCCCCGGCGCTGCTCGCGGTCGTCGAAGGCGCCCGCGAGCGGAGCGTTGCACGCCGCGCCGCGGCGCCCGCATAGATCGGAATTCCGTCGGATGCACCGTGATTGTGCTACCCCAGCCGAAGAGCGCGACGCAGCGCGCGCGGCAGGGGGGAGCGTGAAGGCACTCATCTTCGACACCGAGACCACCGGCATGGTCCAGTTCCGGAAGCCGCCGGAGGATCCGACCCAGCCGGACCTGATCCAGCTCGGGATGCTGCTCGTCGACTGCCGGACGTGGGAGGCGAAGGCCCGGCACTCGATGCTCGTGACCCTCGCGGAAGGGGTCACGATCGATCCCGGGGCGAAGGACGCGCACGGCATCTCCGAGGACGACTGCGCGCTCTACGGCGTGGCGCCGATCGTCGCTTGCTCGCTCTTCAACCAGGCCTGCATGCAGGCAGATGTCATCGTCGCCCACAACCTCTCCTTCGACGCGTCGATCATGAAGACCGCGCTCTACCGGATCGGCAACAAGCCCCACCGCCTCGACGGACGCCAGCAGGTCTGCACGAAGGAAGCCTCGACGGACGTGCTCAAGCTGCCGGGCAAGTACGGCTACAAGTGGCCGACCCTCGCCGAGGCCTATCGCCACTACACCGGGGACGAGATCGAAGGCGCCCACGACGCCCTCGTCGACACCGAGGCGTGTCTGCAGGTCTTTCGCGGCCTCGTGCAGGAAGGCGTGGTCGACCTCGTCGGTCGCTAGTCGCTAGTCGACGGACGTGCCGGCGACGTCGTAGAAGGCGTCGATCGACCGCTCCTCTTCGGCCCAGGTCCGGAGTCGTACGATCATCGCGGAGAGATCGTCCCCGAGCGCCTCGAGCACTGCGGCGTGCCGAAGGGCGTCGCCCGTGTAGGTCGTGCGGAGCGCGAGGCACGCGTCCGAGAGGCGGGCGCGCTCGGCGATCTTCTTCCCGTCGAGCACCTCGAGGGGCAGGTCGGCGAGCGCCGCGCGGGTCGACGCTTCCAGAGTCAGTCGCCGGGCGCCCCGGTCCGCGGCGCCATCGAGCGCGGAGACTTCGTCACGGAACGCTGCGATCACGTCGGTCATGAAGATCCGCTCCGCAATCTCTGCGCGCACCCGCTCGAGATCCGGCCAGTCGGGCGGCAGAGCCTCGCCGGGTGGGTGCGCCGCGAAGAAGCGCAGCGTGGCCTGCTGTCCGATGAACTGCGCGACGCTTTCGTTGAAGTCGGCTTCGCCCGGGAGGAACGCGGTCGCGTGCACGAGCTCGTGGAAGAGCGTCTCGACGAGCGAAGCGTGTCCCCGCGCGAGCATCGGCGCCGTGACCGGGTCGTCGAGCCATCCGAGGGTCGAGTAGGCGGAGACCCCGCTCACGCACACGTCGAAGCCCTCGTCGTCCCGAAGACGGGTGGCCTCGGCTTCGGCCCGCGCGCGATCGAAGTAGCCCTGATAGGGCAGGGCCCCGAGGAATGGGTAGCGCCAGGGCACCGCTTCGAGGCTCCCCGGCCGGGTGCGGACGAGGGTGGTGACGATCCGGTCGCCGGGCCAATCGACGTAGCTGGTGTACTGGCCTCCGACGGAGAGCCCGAGGTCGCGAGCAAAGGCGCGTACGTCTTCGATCGCCGCGAGGCGGTCGCGCACCGCGGGCGGCGTCTGCGGATCGGCCAGCACGCGTTCGATCGGCTCGCGGGCGAGCAGGATCCGGACCTGTCCATCGGCCAGGTGTCCGTAATAACATCCGCCGAGGCTCGGCAGGCCAGCCAGGGTCAACAGGACGAGAAGGGGGCGCATGGCGCTCGTGCAGCGGTTCCGGATCGATTGCGGGGACGAGGGCATCCGGGAGTGGCTGCTCGCGGAGGCCTTCGAAGCGGGCGCCGCCGGGGCAGAGGAGAACGAGTTCGACGGACGGTTCCGTGCGGACATCTACGCGGACCCCGGCCAGGTGGAATCCGTGCGCGAAGCCGTCACGGCGCTCGAGGCGCCGGACGTACAGATCTCGCCGGTCGAGACGCTGCCCGAAGTGGATTGGAGCGAGGCCTGGAAAGAGGGACTCGAAGCGCTCGAGATCTCGCCGCGGCTGCTGGTCCGCCCCCCCTTCGTCGAAGCAGAGGCGCGCGAGGGCCAGCGCCAGATCGTGATCGATCCCGGGCAGGCGTTCGGGACCGGCAACCATGCCTCGACGCGGCTGTGTCTCGAGTGGATCGACGCGCTCTTCATGGGAGAGACCGACGGACCGCCGATCGACCGGGTGCTCGACGTGGGCACGGGCAGCGGCGTGCTCGCCCTCGCGGCCGTCGCGCTCGGGGCCGAGCAGGCCCTCGGCTTCGATCTCGATCCGGTTGCGACCGAAGCCGCCGAAGTCGCCGCGCGCGAGAACGGGCTGGCGGACCGGGTCGCGTTCTTCACCGGTCCCATCGAAGCGGTGGACGACGCGCCGTACCCGCTCGTCGTCGCGAACCTGTTGAAGCGTGAGATGCTGCCGATCGCGGAGGCGATGGCCTCGCGGGTCGCCCCGGGCGGCCGCCTCGTGTTGGCTGGACTCCTCGAGGAAGATCTGGTGCCCGTACTCGAATGCTTCGGCGCCCTCGGCCTCGAGGAGTCCGGTCGACGACAGCACGCAGATGCGATCGGCCTGTGGGTCGGCCCGTGCCTTTCGAAGCCCGCGTGACGGGCGTTCGCCGCCGGCCGGCTCACGCCGCGTCCCGCTCGAGCCAGTCCTCGTAGAGCTCGCGAAGGATCGCATCGAAGGAGATCCGCGGCGCCCAGCCCGTCGCCTCTCGGAGGCGGGTCGAGTCGCCGACCAGCCAGTCCGTTGGCCGGAATCGCTCGGGATCGGTCTCGACCCGGGGCGTGACCTCCGCGAGCGCGATCAATCGGTCGAGCAGCGTCTGGATCGACGTCGCGACGCCGCCGGCCACGTTGTAGACGTCGGCGGGTACCGCCGGGTCGAGCAGCCGCAAATAGGCGTCGAGCACGTCGTCCACGTGCAGGAAGTCGCGCACGCTCTGGAGGTTGCCCACGTGCATCTCCGGCGCTTGGCGGCCAGCGCGGATCGCCGCGACCTGACGCGCGAAGCTCGACACGACGAAGGCGTCGGCCTGACCGGCGCCGGTGTGGTTGAACGCGCGGATTCGGACGACGTCGAGTCCGCCGCGTGCAGCCTCCGCACCGAGCGCTTCGGCAGCCGCCTTGGTCCGGGCGTAGGGCGAGCGGGGCCGCAGGGGCGTCGACTCGTCGAACGGGCGCTCGGGGCGGCCGTCTTCGGCCGCGACCGGCGAGTACTGATCCGCGGATCCGATCAGCAGGACGCGCGCCTCGGGACACTTCTCGGCGACGCAGCCCAGCAGGGAGCGCGTCCCGAGGAAGTTCAGCGCATAACACTGCGCCGGCTCCTGCCACGACTGCGCGACACTGCTCATCGCGGCCAGGTGGATGACTGCATCCGGCGCGGCTCGCTCGAGGGCGGGGCCCAGACTCTCGGGTCGGGTCACGTCGACCTCGCGGTCGGCGCCCATCGCGTCGTGCCCGGCCCGCTCGAGCTGCGGCAGCAGTCTGCGTCCGACGAATCCCCCCGCGCCCGTCACGAACACCCGCATGCGGGCAGGCTGACAGATCGCCTCTTCCGCGGCAAGCAGCCGGCGGGAAGTCGCGCGCTCTTGACCGCGGCGGGGCCGATCGGCGACCCTGCCGCCATGATCATCGGTGTCGCCGGACGGAACGGAGCGGGGAAGGGGGAGCTCGTGAGCTTTCTCGAGTCCCGCAGCTTCACCGCGCTCTCGCTCTCGGATGCGATTCGCGCGGAACTCGCCAACCAGGGGCTCGAAGAGACGCGGGAGCGGATGATCGAGACCGGTCAGGCGATGCGCCGTCGCGCCGGGCCCGGCGCGCTCGCGCAGGGGCTGGCGAAGCAGCTCCTTCCGGACCGCAACTACGCGATCGACTCGATCCGCCACCCGGTCGAGGTCGAGATCCTGCGGCAGCACGCCGAGGCGAGCGGACACGTCTTCCACCTGGTGTGGGTCGACGCGAAGCTCGAGACCCGTTTCGACCGGCTCGTCGAGCGCGGCCGCTCCGGCGATCCCACGACGATCGCGGACCTCGAGACGCTCGAGGCGCGGGAGCGGGGCAGCGACGATCCCAACGCTCAACAGCTCGACGCGGTCGAGAGCGACGCTGACTACCGACTGGCGAACGACGACAGCCTCGAGGCGTTCCAGGAGGCGATCCAGGCCTGGGTGCGGAAGAACCTGGCGTTTTCGCGCCCGGACTGGGACGAGTACTTCATGGGGATCGCGCGGGTCGTCGCCTCCCGATCGAATTGCGTGAAGCGCAAGGTGGCGGCGGTCGTGACCCTCGAGAAGCGGATCATCTCGACCGGCTACAACGGAACGCCCCGCGGCACGACCAACTGCAACGAGGGCGGCTGTCCGCGCTGCAACGATCTCGCGCCCGGCGGTACGCGCCTCGACGAGTGTCTCTGCTCCCACGCGGAGGAGAACGCGATCACGCAGGCGGCCTATCATGGCGTGTCGCTCAAGAGCGGGTCGATCTACACGACGTTCTCGCCGTGTCTGCAGTGCACGAAGATGATCATCAACGCGGGCCTCGTCGAAGTCGTCTACCAGAGCGACTACCCTCTGGGCGAGACTTCGCTCTCCCTGCTCGCCGAGGCGGGGATCGAGACCCGCCAGATCGCCGGCTGAGCAGCCCTTCGCGGCCCGGATCGAGGCTCCTGGAAACCTTCGAGGATCACTCGAAGTTCCGCTGACGGCGTCCGAGTTGCCACTTGATTGCCGGTGGCTGAGCGAGCCTGACCCCGACCCGGCGCGTGCGTGGCCATTTTCCTCAATTGATTACGGGAATCCGCCGAATCCGGACCACGGCAGATCCCCGAGTCACGGCCGGGGTGTGTCGTCGGACGACCGCGTCCGACTCCGGCATTCCGTGCGAGGCCGCATGCGTCCCAAGCCTTCCAGACTGATGGATCACCGCGAGTATCCGGTCCTCTACGTCGACGACGAGAAGGACAACCTGCGAATCTTCGACCTGACGTTCCGGCGGGACTTCACGGTGTTGACCGCGAACAGCGCGCGCGAGGGCCTCGAGCTCCTCGCGCAGCACCCGGTGGCGGTCGTGCTCTCGGATCAGAAGATGCCGGGCGTCGAGGGCGTCGAATTCCTCCGCCAGGTGCGCGAGCTCGACACCCGCACTCTGCGCATCCTCGTGACCGCCTACGGCGACGCGAAGATCCTGGGCGACGCCATCAACGACGGCAACATCTATCGCTATGTCGCCAAGCCCTGGGAGCCCGACGACCTGCGGCTCACGGTGCAGCGGGCCATCGAGGCTTACGCCCTCGAGGCCGAGCGCGCGACGCTGCTCGACGAGCTCACGATCCTGAACCGCCTCTCGCGCACGATCCACCGCGACATCGATCGCGGTCGGCTCCACGACACGCTGCTCGAAGCCATGCACGACGAGCTCGACTTCGACGGCGCGGCGCTCTTGCTTCGCGACGCCGACGCGGATCGCCTCGTGTTCGCCGCGAACCATCCCGACGACGAGGTCGCGCACGGTCTCGCAGATCTGGCCTTCGACGAAGGCAACGCGCCGACGTTCATGGATTGCGTGCTGAAGGGCGACGCCCAGCGGTTGCAGGGAGACGACGCGTCGGAGTACGAGCCCGTCGTGCGTCGCTGGCTGACGGAAGTCTCCGCGGAGGAGATCTTCGTGGTGCCGCTGGTCGGGAAGGAACGCGTGGTCGGTGCGCTCGCCGTCGACAATCGGCGCGGCGGACAGGGCCTCGGCGTCGACGGACGCATGCTGGTCGAAGGCCTCGCGACGCAGGCGGTGATCGCGATCGAGAACGCACGGGTCGTCGATGACCTGCGTCGTTCGCGCGCGCAGATCCGTCGGGTCGATCGCCTCGGCACCCTCGGCACGCTCGCGGCCGGGCTCGCGCACGAGATCAACAATCCCCTCGTGTCGCTGAACACCTTCCTCTCGCTCGCGCCGCAGAAGCGCGGCGCTGACGACGACCCGAGCTTCTGGGGCGAGTACCACGAGCTCGCCTGCGGTGAACTCCAGCGGATCAAGGGCCTGGTCGAGACGATGAGCCGGCTCGGCAAGGGCGGGCAGGCGCCCGCGATCGCGAAGGAGCCGGTCCACGTCGGCGAGATCGCGGAGCAGGTCGCGCGCCTCCTCCATCGTGAGATCGAGCGGGCCGGCGTGTCGCTCTCCCTCGACATCGCCGACGACCTCCCGGAGGTCCCCGCGGTCAAGGATCAGATCCATCAGGTCGTGCTCAATCTGGCGCTCAACGCCATCCAGGCGAGCCGAAGCGGCGGTGAGATCCGGGTTCGTGTCGAGTCGGACGGTCCCGCCGACGCGCCGACCGGCGCGCGCCTGCGTTTCCAGGACGCCGGCGAGGGGATCAGCGAAGAAAACCTCGAGCGGATCTTCGACCCCTTCTTCACGACGAAGGACCCCGACGAGGGAACCGGATTGGGTCTGATGATCTCCCACCAGATCATCGCGGATCACGGCGGCTCGATCGAAGTCGAGAGCACTCCGGGCGAAGGGGCGACGTTCCACGTGCGTCTCCCGCTCGCGGCCCCGGAGACGCCCGACTCCGCTTGACGGTGGGGCGGGAGGCCGAGACGTCGTTCCGCTTGACGGTGGGCGGTGGATCCAAGAGAATCCGCCCGCCTCGACGACCGGGGCAGCCGAGGGGGGATCCAACCATGATTCGAGTGCGTCGCGGATTGCCCGCCGAGCGTCCCGCGGTGCTCGTCGCGCTCGCCGGCGTGGCCCTCCTGACGACCCTCGTCGGTCCTGCGAGCGGTGTCGCGGCCGAGCCGCGGCTCCTGTTGCTCCCGATCGTCGTCCATAGCGCCGAGGATCCCGAGTACCTCCGCGCGGGCTTGTCGGACATGCTTGCGGCGCGCTTCGAGCGGATCGGCGCCCTCGACCTCGTCCGGGGAGAGGCGGACGGTCGCGGAACGACCGATCCGGACGCAGCCCTGAAGCTCGCCCGGAAAGAGGGCGCGGACTACGTGCTCTACGGCTCCTTCACCCGCTTCGGCCAGGGCGCGAGTCTCGACGTGCAATGCGCGCCGGTCTCCCCGGCTGCCGGTGAGAGCCCCGAGCCCCTGCGCGAGATCTTCGTCCACTCCGGGTCGATCGGTGAGATCATCCCCGACCTCGACGAGCTCGCCGGCAAGGTGAGTCGCTACGCGCGCGGCGAAGCCGTCGTGACCGGCGTGCCGGCGAGCCCTGGCGTGGCCGGCGCCGTCGGCGTGAGCCCGGCCGACGTGCAACAGCTGCGCAACCGGATCGAGGGCCTCGAGGCCGCGGTGCGTGCGCTGCTCGAGCAGGCGAACGCGGGGGCCGAGCAGTAGCGGAGGGTCCGTCGCGAAGGCTGGGGCGCGCGGAGAGCTGCGCTAAGATCCGCGCCCTCCGAAGGACGCCGACCAGCGTTCGGCGTCGTCCCGCGGCTCGCCCGTTCGAGCCCGACCGCGCGACGCACCGGAATCGATCTTGGGGTGGTGTAGCTCAGCTGGTTAGAGCGGCGGCTTCATAAGCCGTAGGTCGGCGGTTCAAGTCCGCCCACCACTACCAGATCGGTCCGCGGTCGCGCGCTCTTCGTCGTCGATCGTCGGCTGGCCGTACCCGTCGAGCGTGCACGAGACGGTCGAGTCGTTTCGTCTCCGCCTATCGCGTCCAGACCGGCGACGTCACGGCCCGCTCGTGGATCGTCGCCGGCACGCCGCGGGGGCGTACTTGCCCGAGCCGATTCGACTCGTGCGTCGACCAGCGGCAGGTCGGGACCTCGAGGACCCGCACGTAGTAGAAGGCGCTCGTGCTCGCGTTCGATTCGGGATCGCGAAAGACACCGCTGAGCTGCGACGCGCCCGAGTCCTCTTTCCACGCGCAGGTCGTCAGGTCCGGGTCCGGTGGCGTGTGGGTACAGCGGTGCCGCGTCGGGTCCGGCGCGTCGCCGCCGGCACATGCGACGTCGAAAACGCGTTCGTGGGTCGCGCCGACCTCGTCGATCCAGCCCTTCACGACCTGCAAGCGATCGAGCGGTCCCGAGAGGGGGTCGCGCTCTGCCATCGCGATGATCGTCGCGCGCGCGTCGGGCCCCGGCGCTTCCGGCAGCACGCTTCCCATCGGCACGACCTCGTCCGTCCGAGAGAGGATCGCGCCGGGATCGGACGCGTCCTTTCTGGAAAGGTCCCAACCCGCCGCGAGGCGAACGCGGAGGCGTGGTCCCGACGTGCCGTAGGTTTCGCGTCGCCGGAGCGCGTCGAAGATCGCCTCGCGCGTATTCGACTCGGCCCAGACGCCGGCCAGCCCCGCTGCGCCCCACTTCGTGACGAGGGAGGTGATCGGCTCGGCGTTCGGCGCCGGCTGCACCGGGCGCAGTCGTGCGACCCGGTCACCGTCGGTGGATCCGATCTTGCCCGAATAGTTCGCCTCTTCGAAGGGGCTCGCTGCGTTGTGTCCGTCCGTCGAGGCCACGACACCCAGGCGATAGGGATTCGAACCGTGCGTACGCGCGAGGGCGAGTCCGCGCTTCAGCGCATCGCGCACGTAGCTGCCGCCGGGCTCGCTCGGCTTCGCGGGCCAGGTCGTCCGGACGTCGATGATCTCGAAGTCCGCCCAGGGGTCGTCGGGAGAGAGCGACGGATGCGTCTCGGACGTGCCCTTGATCTGGAAGATCTCCGCGGCGGGCTCGTTTCGGCTCCGCAGGTCGATCCACGCCGCGTCGATCGGGCGGCCGTCGAACCGCGTCTCCGCGAACATGGCGCCATCGCTGCCGTTCGGGTTGTGCGGGATCGAGAGCAGCTCGTGCCCGGCGGCGCGGGCTTCGTCCATCCAGCGCCAGAGGTCTTCGGGGTTCGGAGAGTCCATGGCGGAAAAGGGACGAGAGGGCGTGCTCGCCGAACGAAAGAGCACGTTGCGGTGGAGATTGCGACCTTTCGGGTTCGAGGTGAACTCGAAACCCACGATCGCGCTGAAGAGGCCGGGCTCGTTCTGCTCGTTCGCGAGCGTCACGAGCTTCTTCCAGGCGGGCTCGATGACCGCGTCCTGCATCAGCGACGGCAGGCCTTGTCGCCGGTTGAAGCTCGATTGGATGCGATGCCAGGCGCGTTGGCGATTCGCGTTCGTGCCTCGCGCCCAGGTCTCGATCAGCGGCTGTTCGCGGAGCACGTGCTCCGGATCCCCGGCGGATTGCGGCACGCCGAGGTACTCGGCGTGGTCGGTCAGGGCCATGAAGTCGAGGGGCGGGCCCGCGAGTCGGATCTCCTCGCCGTTCCAGTGACGGATCGCTTCCCCCCGCGCATAGCGCCAGGCATCGCGCGGCTTCCCAGCGACCTCCGAGGCATAGGCGTCGAAGGACCACGAGGAGTGGACGTGCAGGTCGCCGAAGAGGAGTGTCCGCGGCGGGGCCTCGGCCGGCGCGACGCCGCCATCGTCGGTCGCACCCGCTGGACCACCGAGCACGGCCAGCGCAATCGCCGCGAGGAGCGCCGAAGCGCGTCGAAGGTGCACGTCCCGCGTCAATTCCCGTAGATCGCGCCGCCGTCGACCTTGAGCAGGGCGCCGGTCGTGAAGCGCGAGGCATCGCTCGCGAAGTAGAGCGCCGCGCCCACGATCTCGTCGGGCTCGCCGCCCCGGCCGAGCGGGATGATCCGGCTGAATCCTTCGATCATCTCCGGGGTCCATGCCTTGCTGATATCGGTCATGAACGGGCCCGGCATGATGCAGTTGACCCGGACCTTCGGCGCGAACGCCCGGGCGAAGCTCTTCGTCAGGCTCTGCATGCCGGCCTTGGCCGCGCCGTAGATCATCTCGATCGGCGAAGCCTGGCTGCCCGCCGTGCTCGAGATGTTGAGGATCGAGCCGCCGTCGCCTTCCGCCATCGCGCCGCCGAGGACTGCCGAGAGCCGGAACGTCCCCTTCAGGTTCACGTCCATGACCTTGTCGTAGTGGGTCTCGTCGACGTTGCGGATGTCGTCGTAGAGGAGCGACATGCCCGCGTTGTTCACGAGCACGTCGACGTGGCCGAAGGTGTCGAGGGCCTTCGCGGCGAGGTCGTCCATGGCGCTCCAGTCGGCCACGTGGGCGCCGACCGCGAGGGCACGCTGGCCGGTCTCCTGCTCGACCTCCTTCGCGAGCGCCTCGCACGCCTCCTGCTTCCGGCTCGAGATCACGACGTCGGCGCCGACGCGCGCGAACGCCAGGATCATCTCCTTGCCGAGACCGCGGCTGCCGCCGGTCACGAGGGCGACCTTGCCGTCGAGGCGAAAGGCATCGGTGGGATCGGTGGACATCGGATTCTGCGCTCCTCTACGTGGACGGGGCTCGCCCGTCGCTGGCAGCGAGGGGCGGAGTATCCCACCGTAACGCGACGCTTCCCACCCCCGCTTCCTTCGCGGCAGCCCCGAGGATCCCATGCCCATCGATTTCAGCGTCGAACCCGAATTCCAGGAACAGCTCGACTGGATCCGTGACTTCGTCGACACCGAGGCCGTGCCCCTCGATCTCGCCTTCGGCGGCGAGGAGGGCGTCTACAACAAGGAGCACCCCGTCTGGTCCGAGGCGATCCGGCCGCTGCAGGAGAAGGTCAAGGCGCGCGGACTCTGGGCCTGTCATCTCGGTCCCGACCTCGGGGGGCTCGGTTACGGCCAGACGAAGCTCGCACTGATGAACGAGATTCTCGGCCGCTCGGGCTTCGCGTCCAGCCTCTTCGGCTGTCAGGCGCCGGACTCCGGCAACGCCGAGATCCTGGCCCACTACGGGAGCGACGTGCAGAAGGAGCAGTATCTCGAGCCGCTGCTGAACGGCGAGATCTCCTCGTGTTATTCGATGACCGAACCGCAGGGGGGCGCCGACCCGAATGTCTTCAAGTGCCGCGCAAGCCAGGACGGGGACGACTGGATCATCGACGGCGAGAAGTGGTTCTCCTCGAGCCTGCGCTGGGCGAAGTTCGCGATCGTGATGGTCGTGAGCAATCCGGACGTGCCGATCTACCAGGGCGCGTCGATGTTCCTCGTGCCGACGGACACGCCCGGCGTCGAGATCATCCGCAACACCGGCATGTCCGGCGAGCCGGAAGGGCACGGCGGCCACGCGTACGTCCGGTACGACAAGGTGCGCGTGCCGAAGGAGAACCTGCTCGGCGGGGAAGGGCAGGCGTTCAAGATCGCGCAGACGCGGCTCGGAGGCGGCCGGCTGCATCATGCGATGCGAACGGTGGGCGCCGTTCGGCGGCTGCTCGACATGATGGCGGAGCGGGCAGTGAGTCGATTCACGAAGGGCTCGACCCTCGCCGAGAAGCAGAGCGTCCAGGACATGCTCGGGCAGACCTGGCTCGACCTGCAGCAGTTCCGGTTGCTGGTGCTGCACGCGGCCTGGGCCGTCGATCAGGTGGGCGGCTCCGCGGCGCGCACGGAGATCGCGGCGGTCAAGGTGGCGACGCCGAAGGTCTACACCGAGGCGGCCTATCGCTGCATGAAGCTCCACGGCGCGCTCGGCGTCTCGAACGAGATGCCGATCGCGGGGATGTGGCTCGCGGGCGCGTCCCTCGGTCTCGCGGATGGCCCGACCGAGGTGCACATGACGACGATCGCCAAGCACGTGTTGAAGGACGTGGAACCCGTGGACGGGCTCTGGCCGAGCGAGCACCTGCCCGATCGCCGCGCGGCAGCAAGAGAACGGTTCGCCAATATTCTCGAAAGGCATTTGACTGACAGCTAGGCCGTGATTGAATTTTTTGTGGCAAAAAGCCATCAAATGTACCGATTTAGCTGCATAGTTCGTTCGAGCGGCGAAAATAACTGCCCATCGGCAACGACCCCCCGCGTAGGGTGCACCCACTGGGAAGGAGACAGCCGATGCTTAAGCTGTTGATGTTGGACTCGTGCGGGAAGAAGGCGGTGCTGCCGCTTCTCCTCCTCATCGGGTGGCTCGTGGTAGGGAGTTCGGCCTCCGCAGGAACCATCCTGCCGGGGCAGTACCGCCTGCTCGACCATCCGGACGGCTCTGTCAATCCTCCGCCCTATGGCCTCCGAATGGACGTCCTCGGATTCACGTTCAGCGTGGAAACGAGTGGTGCGAACGTCATCCTCGATTGGGATGGCGGGACCACTGCGTCCATCACCGGAAGCCTCTGGAACAACCAGACCTCGGAGATGTGGACCGTCGACTACACCCTTACGGGTGTGACGGCGGCGCCGCTTTCTCTCGGGTTCTCCGCCACGGCGGGTTCCGGAACCCTCACCGACCCCCTGCTCGTCGATACGATCATGACGGGGGAGGCGAACGGTTCCGGCTCGGTGTTCGATTTCCTGGCAGACGGCCACCGATTGGGTAGCTGGCCTGCGTACGGAGATGCGGACACGCCTGTCGGGCGCGGGTGGCTCCAGCCGCCCGGATCGACGGACGATTGGCTCGTCCGCGCGGTCGTGATCCCGGAGCCGGGGACGGCACTGTTGCTCGGACTGGGCCTGTTGGGCCTGTCCCGCCAGAGTGCGAGGGCGTAGGACGAGGGGGCGCCTGTCGGCGCCCGGTCCTCAACGCGAACGCACCGCCTGCCGTCTCTCACGCGACGGCAGGCGGTGCTTCTGCGGAGCTCGGTGATTCAGGAAGCCTCAGGAAGCGTGAGTCAGCCGATGCTTCTGGACCTTGCCGCTGGCGGTGCGCGGCAGCGCTTCGACGACGATGACCCGACGCGGCTGCTTGTAGCGGGCGAGTCGCGGGGCGAGCCAGGCGAGCACCGCATCGGGGTCGACGTGCGTTCCGGCGCCGGCCGCGACGTACGCGTGTCCGACTTCACCCCACTCGGAGTCGGCGACCGCGACGACCGCCGCTTCGCCGACGTCGGGGTGCTCGACGAGCGTCGCTTCGACCTCCGCCGGATACACGTTCTCGCCGCCCGAGATGTACATCTCGCGTGCCCGACCGACGAGGGTGACGTCCCCGTCGGCGTCCCGGGTCGCAAGGTCGCCGGTGCGTAGCCATTCGCCGCGCAGGGTCTCGGCGTTCGCTTCGGGGCGTTCCCAATACCCGAGCATCGTGATCGGACCGCGCACGACGATCTCTCCGACCTCGCCCACGGCCACTTCGCGCCAGAACTCGGGCGGGTCGTCGATCCTCGCCGGGTCGACCAGCCGCACCGTCGCGTGATGCACCGGCCGGCCGACGCTGCCGGCCTTGGAGAGCGTTCGCTCGGGATCGAGGCAGGTGAGGATCGACGTCTCGGTCTGCCCGTAGCCCTGCATCATCGCGAGGCCCCGCGCATGGTGGGCGCGGATCAGCTCGGCGGGGGCCGCGGCGCCCGCCGTGAAGACGATCCGAAGCGTGTCCGGCGCTTCGCGGACCGGTTCGCCCGCGTCGAGCTGATCGAGCAGTCGCTGATGCATCGTCGGGACGCCGCCGTAGTAGGTCACGCCCTCGTCGGCGATCGCCTGCCACACGCGTCGCGCGTCGAAGCCTTCCTGGATCACGAGGCCGGCACCGCAGTAGACGGCCGGCAGCGCGAGGATCTGGAGCCCGAGCGAGTGGAAGAGGGGCGCGACGACCAGAACGCGATCGCTCGATCGGGTCGCCAAATAACGTTCCGCGTTGAGGCAGTTGTAGAGGGTCTTCCGAAGCGGGAGGAGTGCGCCCTTCGGCCTGCCCGTGGTGCCGCTCGTGTACATCAGGATGACCGGGTCTTCCGGCGAGGCCTCGCGCGACGGCGGCGCAGGCTGCTGCGCCGCGAGGGCGGCTTCGTAGGCGCACGTCTCGCCTCCCACGGTCAGCATCACCGCCTCGCAGCGCGCCGCCGCGTCGGTCGCAGCGCGCGCCTCGTCCCGACAGGCGTGCTCGACGAGCAGCACCGAGGGCCGACTATCGTCGAGCTGGAACGCGACCTCCTCGGCGGTCAGGCGCGCGTTCACCGGGAGCATGATCGCGCCGAGCCGTGCCGCCGCGAAGAGCGCTTCGAGGGTCGCGCCGCGATTGCCGAGCCACACGGCGATGCGATCGCCGGCACCGACGCCGTGTCCGGCGAGCCAACCAGCGAGACACTCGATGCGATCCGAGGCCGCCGCGAAGTCGCAGCGCCGATGGTCGTCGGCCCAAGCCAGGGCATTCGGGCGCGCGGCAGCGTGATGGGCGACCCAGGCGCCGACGTCGTGAGCGGGAGCAGGGGGCATGGCGGGCGCGGAGAGTACAGAGCGCCTTACGCTTCGTCAGCCGAACGATCCCGTGCGCCAGGCCCGCATGACCGCGCCCCGCGAAATACGGGTCGGCTCCCGGCGCCGGGTCGGCTAGCGTTCTCGGTCGATTCGTCGGCCCGGACCCGAACATGGCGCCGACAGCGAGGATCCATCGATGTCGCCCGTGCCCGCTCTCCCCTCGTCCGCCTATGCGTCCGCCTATGCGTCCGCGCTCGGCCGTGCCCTCACGTGTCTGGCGGTCCTGACCGCACTCGTGACCTTCGGCGCTTCGACCGCCGTCGCGCAAGAAAAAGAAGATTCGCGCTTCGCCCTGCCGGGCACGATCGGCGCCGCCTATGTCCTGGCCGTCGAGAACTTCGATCATCTCCCGGGTCAGGCCGGGAACACCGGCGAAGGTCACGGCGGCACGGTCTTCATGACCTATCGCTTCAACCAGTGGATCGCGTCCGTCGTGCGCGGCGAGCTGATCGACGGGTTCGAGATCGGCTTCGCCGGCGACGACGTCAAGACGCTCCTCGCGCAGGGCAGCCTGGGCGCTCGGATCTATCCGGTCGCCCCCCTCACGGGCGTCCTCGATCATCGCATCGAGCCCTACGTCGAAGCCGTCGGCGGCTTCGGCTTCGGCGAGCGCAACCTCGGACTCGCCCTCGATCAGCGCGAGTACGGCTTCGTCGCGCGCTTCGCCGCGGGTGCCGAGGTCTGGCTGACCGAACAGATCGGCCTCGACGTGAGCGCGCTCTACAACCAGCCCACCGGCGAGCTCGTCGACTGGGCCTACTACGGCGCGAGCGCCGGGCTGATCTACCGCTTCTGAGCCCCGTCGCGCTGGCGCGCGGCCCGAGCGGTACACTGGCCGCATGATCGACGCCGAGCTTCGCGCCTTCACGCGCGCCCACGGCATCGTCGGCGGACGCGTGCTCGTCGCCGTGTCGGGGGGGCGCGACTCCATCGTGCTCCTGGATGGCCTGCGCCGAATCGCGGCGGCCTGCGATCTCGAGCTCGTGGTGGCGCACGTCGATCACGGCCTGCGCGGCGAGGCCTCGGACGACGATCACGTCTTCGTCGAGACCCTCGCGGGCGAAGCGGGCCTCGCTTTCGTCGCCCGGCGGGTCGATCCCGAGCAGGCGCGGCGAGGCGGCAGCAGTCGATCGCGGCCGAGTCTCGAAGAGGCCGCGCGGACCCTGCGCCGGGCGGCCCTGGAAGAGATGGCCGACGAGGTCGGTGCGCGCTGGATCGCGACCGCCCATCACCTCGGTGACCAGGCGGAGACCGTGCTGCTTCGGGTGCTCCGCGGGACCGGGCCGGACGGTCTGGGCGCGATGGCGTCGGTCGATCCGTCCGGCCGGCTGATCCGACCGCTCCTCCGGACAACGCCCGAGTCGATCGCCGAGGAGGCCCGAGTCCGGGAGCTTCGATTTCGAACCGACGCGTCCAATCAGGACCGCCGCTTCGCCCGCAACCGGTTGCGTCACGACTGGCTTCCGGGGCTTGCGGAAGCATTCAACCCCCAGCTCCTCAGGAACCTCGGCGATCTGGCCGAAGCAGAGAGGAGGGACCTCGAATGGATCGAGGCCCTGGTCGCGGAGGCGGCGAAGGAGCGGATCGAAGTTGGGCCCGGCGGCGTACGACTCGCGATCGATGGATGGGGCGACGTTCCGGAGGCGCTCGCGCGCCGTCTGGTCCGCCGTGCGCTCCAGCATGCAGGACTCGCCCGAGAGGTCACACGTCCTCACCTGGAACGGGTGCTCGCCTTCCTTCGCCGTGGCCGCGCAGCCGGGCGGGATCTCCGGCTCGAGCTGCCCGCGGGGAGAGTGCTCCGGCGGGTCGATGAGGCCTTCGTCCTGGAGGACGTATCCGGAGGCGGGAAGATCGGGGACGCCGAGGATGCTACGGTACCCCGGCGGGACTGAACGTGGGGCGAGGGGCCCGCGCGCCGTTTCGCAGCGAACCCGCGGCGAGCCGGAAGGGTCCCATATCATGGATCCGGCGACCCACTGTCTTGATCCAGAGCTCGAACGGCAGCTCGAATCGGAGCGTTCGTTCGACGCCCTGGTCGCCCCCTCGTCGACTCCGAGCGCCCCCCGCAGCCTTTTTTCGTCGGTTTCGGCCCAGGTGGCCGGCGCCGCGATGCACGACACGCCCGTCGATCGGAGCACGGTGTGAATCAGCAGTTCTACAAGAACCTCGCCCTCTGGGTCGTGATCCTCGTGGTCATGCTCCTACTTTTCACGACACTGCGGCAGAACGAGAGCCCGATCCCGACGATCGCGTACAACAGCTTCATGGAGGAGGTCGAGACCAACCAGGTCGAGGCCGTCCTGATCGAAGAGGGGAACATCGAGGGCAAGTTCACCGACGGACGCAAGTTCAAGACCTACGCGCCGCCGGCCTCGATCGACGGTGCGTTCCTGACGAAGCTCGACGAGCGCAACGTCGAGACGACCGTCAAGCCCCGGGACGAGGGCGGGTTCTGGCGGCAGATCCTGATCATGTGGTTCCCGCTGGTCCTCTTCATCGGGTTGTGGATCTTCTTCATCCGCCAGATGCAGAGCGGCGGTGGCAAGGCGATGAGCTTCGGCAAGTCGAAGGCCCGCCTGCTGACCGAGAACCAGCACCAGGTGACGTTCAAGGACGTCGCGGGCATCGAGGAGTCGAAGACCGAGCTCGAGGAGATCATCGAGTTCCTCCGCGAGCCCAAGAAGTTCACCCGCCTGGGCGGCCGGATTCCGAAGGGCGTGCTGCTTGTGGGTCCGCCGGGTACGGGAAAGACGCTTCTCGCACGCGCCGTGGCCGGCGAAGCGGGCGTCCCCTTCTTCTCGATCTCCGGCTCCGACTTCGTCGAGATGTTCGTCGGCGTGGGCGCCAGTCGCGTTCGCGACCTCTTCCTGCAGGGCAAGAAGCAGGCTCCGTGCATCATCTTCATCGATGAGATCGACGCCGTCGGTCGGCATCGGGGCGCCGGCATGGGCGGCGGTCACGACGAGCGCGAGCAGACGCTCAACCAGCTGCTCGTCGAGATGGACGGCTTCGAGTCGAACGAAGGCGTGATCATGATCGCGGCCACGAACCGGCCCGACGTGCTCGATCCGGCGCTGCTGCGCCCGGGACGCTTCGACCGCCGCGTGGTCGTGCCGCGGCCGGACCTCAAGGGCCGGCTCGAGATCCTCAAGATCCACACCCGCCGCGTGCCGCTGGCGGACGACGTCGACCTCGAGCTCCAGGCGCGGGGCACCCCCGGCTTCGTCGGGGCGGACCTGCAGAACCTGGTGAACGAAGCGGCGCTCCTCGCGGCGCGACGCAACGCCAGCCGGGTGGCGCACGACGACTTCGAGAACGCGAAGGACAAGGTCCTGATGGGCGCAGAGCGCCGCAGCATGATCATCGAGGACGAGGACAAGCGGATCACCGCCTACCACGAGGCCGGACACGCGCTCGTCGCGCTGCTCACGCCCGAGGAGTCGGACCCGGTCCACAAGGTCACGATCATTCCGCGCGGCATGGCCCTCGGCGTGACGCAGTACCTGCCCGAGAAGGACAAGCTGAACCACACGAAGGACCAGATCTACGCGCATATCCGGCACGCCATGGGCGGTCGGGCTGCGGAGGAGATCGTCTTCGATCACTTCTCGACGGGCGCGTCGAACGATCTGCAGCAGGCGACGTCGTCGGCGAGGCGCATGGTCACGCAGTACGGGATGAGCGACGAACTCGGCCCGGTGTCCTACGCCGGGGACAGCGGCGACGTGTTCCTCGGTCGCGACCTGGCGACGCGCAAGGACTACAGCGAGCAGAAGGCGCAAGAGATCGACGCCGCCATCGCCGAGATCCTGAACGCGAAGTACGACGAAGCCAAGCAGATGCTGATCGACAACCGGGATCTGCTCGACAAGATCACGGAGGCGCTGCTCGAGCGGGAGACGCTCGAGGGGCCGCAGCTGAAGCTGATCATGGACGGAGAGCCGCTGCCGGCGCTCCAGGCGGACGCCGGAGATTCCGTCACCGCGCGACCGAGTTCCGGTCAGCGGGACGACGACGTTCCGGATGGGAACGCGGGCGGCAACATTCCGGACCCGGAACCGATGCCCGGCTGAGACGCCGGCATGGACCGGGTCGGGCAGGCGAGCTGAGGGGCGATCGCGTTGCTCGACTACGTGTGGCAAGTCATGGGCGACCTGGTGGAGTTCTTCGACTCCCGATTCGACCCGTTCCGTGACACGCTCGACATCCTGCTCGTCGCGGGCGGCATCTACTGGCTGCTGCTGCTGATCCGCGGCACCCGGGCGATCCAGATCCTCGTCGGCCTGATCGTGCTGATCGCGCTCACGCTGGTCTCACAGCTCCTCGAGCTCGCGGCCCTCGGTCTGATCCTCGAGCGGCTGCTCGAGCCGGCCGTCGTGATCATCGTGATCCTGTTCCAGAACGACATCCGGCGGGCGCTCGCCCGCGTCGGCCGCGGGATCTTCCCGTCCTTCTCGAACGCCCAGGAGATCCAGGTCGTCGAGGAGATCGTTCGCGCGGCGGGGGCGCTCTCCCAGCGGCGCCACGGCGCGCTGATCGTGCTCGAACGCGAGAGCAACCTCGGCGATCTGATCGAGGCCGGCGTGTCGGTCGACGCGGCGCTGTCGAAGGAGCTGCTCTCGAGCATCTTCCAACCGTCGTCGCCGATGCACGACGGTGCTGTCGTGATCCAGGAAGGTCGCGTCGCGAGCGCCGGATGCATCCTCCCGCTCACGCTGCGGACCGACCTGCCGGAGGGGCTCGGCACGCGCCACCGCGCCGCGGTCGGCATCACCGAAGAGACCGATGCCCTCGTGGTCGTCGTCTCGGAAGAGACCGCCAAGATCTCGGTCGTGCTCGGCGGCGAGATGCTGCGAGGGCTCGACGCGCCGCGGCTGCGCGTGGTGTTGCGGGACATCCTCGGCGGCGAGCGCAAGGAGCTGCCCGAGGCGAGCGAAGTCACCCAGGGCCTCGAGGTCGCCGAAGAGCAGAGCTCGGGTCAGGCGAACGCGAGTTAGGCCCCGTCCGGTCGGAGCGCGTCGCTCCCCGGCAACTCGTCCCCCGCGCACGCGCGGCGGGCACCGAAAGGAGTGCGGCGAAACGTGGCGTCGCGATTCGAGAATCTCCGGCCTGGCGTGCTCGTGCTCGCCCTCGCGATCAGCGTCTTCATCTGGGCGGTCGCGCAGGGCACGTCGAGCGTGATCCAGAGCTTCGACGTGGAGGTCGAGTTGGTCGGCGTCGAGGAGGGCCTGGTCATCACCGATCAGAGCTCCGACGAAGTGAACGTGCGTCTGCGCGGGAGCCGGGCGGCGCTCCGAAACCTGAACACGGATCAGCTCAAGTACCGCGTCGAGGCAAACGGCGGGAAGCCGGGCGTCGCGGTCTACGAGGTCGACGTCGATACGATCGACCATCCGGCCGGCACACAGTTCGTGGGTTATTCCCCCTCCCGATTGCAGGTGCGATTCGAGAAACGAGGTCGCAAGGCCGTCGGCGTTCGTGCCGAAATAGAGGGGACGCCCGCCCCTGGGTTCCACGTCGCGGGCGTGGACATCGAGCCGCAGAAGGTCTGGCTCGAGGGAGCCCGAAGCCAGGTCATGCGCCTGAACGAAGTCGTCACCGAAGCCATCGACATCGCCGGCCTCGCCGCCAGCGAGCGGAAGGAAGTGCGACTCGTCCTCGGCGGCGGCACGGTCTGGGCCGAAGAAAACACGCCGGTGGAGGTCACGATCCGTATCGAGGCCGACCCGGCTCCCGAGCCGGTGATCGACCTCGAGGACGCGGACCTCGAGGACCCGAGTCTGCCGGAAGGATCACAGGAAGAGGCAGGATGAGCAGAGGCAAGGAGCGCAAGCTCTTCGGAACCGACGGAATCCGCGGGACCGCGAACGTCCACCCCATGACGCCGGAGGTGGCCCTCGCGCTCGGTCGCGCGATCGCGCACGTGTTCCGCGAAGCCGAGGGAGAGCGCAAGCGGATCCTGATCGGTAAGGACACGCGACTCTCGGGCTACATGTTCGAAGACGCGCTGGCCGCTGGGATCTGCTCCATGGGCGTCAACGTGATCCAGGTCGGCCCGGTGCCGACCCCGGCCCTGGCATTCCTGACCCGCGACATGCGCTGCAACGCCGGCGTGATGATCACCGCCAGCCACAACCCCTATCAGGACAACGGCATCAAGTTCTTCGCCGCGGACGGGTTCAAGCTCCCCGACGACGAAGAGGCGCGCATCGAGCGGCTGATCGAGACCGGCGAGGTCTCGCGGATCTCGGTGCCCCCGGACGAGATTGGGCAGGCGCACCGGATCGAGGACGCCCGCGGTCGTTATGTGGTCTACCTGAAGAACGCCTTTCCGCGCGATCTCACCCTCGAAGGCATGCGCATCGTCCTCGACTGCGCGAACGGCGCCGGCTATCGCGCGGGCCCGACGGTGCTCGAGGAGCTCGGCGCCGAGGTCTTCGCGATCGGTGTCGAGCCGAACGGGCGTAACATCAATGACGAATGCGGTTCGCTGCATCCCGACCGCGTGGCCAGCAAGGTCCGCGAGCTGCGCGCCGACGTGGGCATCGCCCTCGACGGCGACGCAGACCGGGTGATCGTCTGCGACGAGCAGGGCGAGATCTTCGACGGCGACATGCTCATGTGGATGTGCGCCCGCTACATGAAGGAAACGAACACCCTCGCGAACGACACGGTCGTCGCGACCGTGATGAGCAACCTCGGTCTCGAACTCGCGCTCGAAGGGATCGGGGTCGACCTGCGCCGCACCCAGGTGGGCGACCGCTATGTGGTGGAGGCGATGCGCGAGGGCGGGTTCAATCTCGGCGGCGAGCAGTCGGGACACATCCTCTTCCTCGATCACTCGACGACCGGCGACGGCATGATGTCCGCGCTGCAGGTACTCGCACTGATGGCCCGGAGCGGCAAGAGGCTGTCGGAGCTGAACGAAGGCTTCGAGCGGCTGCCGCAGGTGATGGTCAACGTCGGTGTCGCGGAGAAGCGTCCCCTCGAAGAACTCACGGCCTTCCAGGAACAGGTCGCGGAGGTCGAGGACGAGCTCGGCGAGACCGGTCGCGTGTTGATCCGCTACTCGGGGACCGAGAACAAGGCCCGCGTGATGGTCGAGGGCCGCCACGAGGGCCGCGTGCACGAGATCGCGAACCACCTCGCGAGCAAGCTGAAAGCCTCGCTGGCCGGAGCCGAATAGCATGCGGGTCGTCCTGTCCCTCGACAGCTGGCTGGCGCTGCGCGAATTCGCAGGCAGCGACCGCAGCGAGCTCGGCGCGGCCGCCAGCCTCGCGGAGCTCGCGGGCGTCGACGCCCTGCGCGCGTCGATCAACGAGGATCTCTCGCCGGTGCGCGAGACCGACGTGGAGGCGCTCCGCCGGGCTTCCCGCTCGATGGAGCTGCGCATGCCGGTGTCGCAGAGCCTGCTCAAGATCCCGCTCGAAGCGCGGCCGGATCGCGTCGTGCTCGTGAGCGAACGGCACGCGACGGATGGTCACGCGCCGCCGGTCGATGCGCGGGTCGCCGGCGCCGCCCTCGGCAGCGTGCTGCGCTCCTTCGACGACGCCGGCATCGCCGTGACCGTCCGGGTCGCGCCCGAGCTCGATGCCGTGCGCGCGGTCCACGCCCAGGGCGTCACCGACGTGGAGCTCTTCACGGGATACCTGGTCGACCTGCCGGACGCCGAACGAAGCAAAGCCCTCGTCACCCTCGGAGACACGGCCCGCCTCGCCAGCAAACTTCGCCTGGGGCACGCCGTCGCCGGCGGCCTCGACGACCGGAACGTCGGTGAAGTGCTGGCCGCGGCGCCTTCGGTCGAGCGCGTGATCTTCGGTCGCGGTCTCGCGCGACGGGCGCTGCTGGTCGGGATCGACCGCGCGGTGCGCGACTTCCGCGAGCGGATGCGCTGACACCGGGAGCGGTGGGTCGAGGTCGAGCGCCTCGCGCCACCCGCGAACGAGACCGGCGGGGCCCGCCGTCCCGCTCCGACTGCCGGGTCGGCTACCCTGTGCCGCCAACGCCCCGGATTCTGCACGCACCACGGAAGCCGTGAACACGCGGGGTTCCGTGCTCATCAGGGAGGCCGCGAACGTGGCGCCGCCGGATCAGGACGATCGCAATCGTGATGTCGCCCCCGCGCGTCATCGTGCGGGTGTGTGGCCGCTGGTGACCGCGGCAGAGATGCAGGCCCTCGACCGTGAGACGATCGGCAAGCGGGGCGTGCCCGGCGAGATCCTGATGGAGAGCGCCGGCCGGGCGCTCGTGTCACCGACGCTTCGGCTGCGAGCGCGGGCCGCGCGACCGGCTGGGCCGGTCGTCGTCCTGGCGGGCACCGGGAACAACGGCGGGGATGGCTTCGTCGTGGCGCGGCATCTCCTCGCGGAGGGCCTCGACGTCGAGACGGTGCTCGTCGGGGATCCGGAGCGGCTGCCCGCGGACGCGGCCGCCAATTGGAAGCGCCTGGAGTCCGTCGGCGGCGCGCGCCGGGTGACGTCACCCGACACGCTCGAGGCCGCAGAAGACTCGGTGGCGCCGCTTCTCGCTGAGGCGAGCGTCGCGATCGACGCGCTCTTCGGGACCGGGCTGGCCCGGCCGGTGGCCGGAGGCCTGGCTTCGCTGGTCGAGGCCGTGAACGACGCGCGGAGTCGCGGACTGCAGGTGCTCGCCGTCGACATTCCGTCCGGCGTCTCTGCGGACACCGGCGGCGTGCTCGGCGCGGCGATCGCCGCCGACGAGACCGTGACGATCTCGCTCCCGAAGATCGGTCTCGCGCTGGAACCGGGAGCGACCCTCGCGGGTCGCGTGCGGGTCGCGCGGGTCGGGATCGCGGACCCCGATCCGGATCGAACGCCGCGCGCGGAGCTGTGGAACGCCCGCGCCGCGGGTGCGCGCTTTCCGGTGCGCGGGCGGGCGGGTCACAAGGGCAGCTTCGGACACCTCCTCGTGATCGCGGGCTCGACCGGGAAGTGCGGTGCAGGCGCGCTCTCGTGTCGTGCGGCGGCGCGAGCGGGCGCGGGACTCGTGACCCTGGCGCATCCGATCGGACTCGAGAGCGAGCTCGGGGCGCTCCCTGTCGAGGTGATGAGCGCGCCGGTCGCGGCCACCGACGACGGCGGGCTCTCGCTCGCCGGCGAGAAGACGGCGCTCGAGTTGGCGGCAGCGCGGGATGTCGTCGCCCTCGGCCCCGGCGTCGGCACCCACGCGGACACGGTCGCGCTCGTTCGTCGCCTGGCGGCTGCGATCGATCGCCCGCTGGTGATCGATGCGGACGGATTGAACGCGTTGGTCGGTGCGCTCGACGGATTGCATGACCGCTCAGCGGCGACCGTGCTGACGCCCCATCCGGGCGAGGCCGGGCGATTGCTGGGCCTGTCCGCGAAGGAGGTCAACGCGGATCGCCTCGCGTCCGCGCGGCGCCTGGCCGCCGAGAGCCGATCGGTCGTCATCCTGAAGGGGGCGCGTACCGTGATCGCGGGGCCGGATGGCCGAGCGCTGGTCACCCCGACCGGGGGTCCCGCGCTCGCGACCGGCGGGACCGGCGACGTGTTGACCGGGATCGTCGCGGCGCTGCTCGCCGCGGGCCTCGATGCCTTCGAGGCCGCCGGCCTCGCGGCCTGGTGGCACGGCGCTGCCGCCGATCGGCTGCCGGTCGACGCGATCGGGTTCGGACTGCTCGCGAGCGAGGTCGCGAATGCCTTGCCGGAGACGGTCGTCGCGCTGCGCGCCGAACTGCCCGGTTCGCACGGGGAGGGGGAGGGGGGTGACACCCTGGACCTTCGTTTCCCGGGACCCTGAGGAGACCTTCGCCGCCGGTCGCGAGCTCGGGCGCGCGATCGGAGCCGACGGCGTGGTGATCGCCCTGGTCGGTCCGCTCGGTGCCGGGAAGACCGTCTTCGTGAAGGGACTCGCGGAGGGCCTCGGCCTCGATCCGCGACGCGTCTCTTCGCCCACGTTCGTGATCGCGCAGCAGTACCCGCTCTCCGAAGGGCCCGACGTGTTGCATCACGTCGATCTCTATCGACTCGAGGCCGAGCAGGAGCTCGAGGATCTCGGATTCGACGACCTGCTCGCGCCCGGCGCCGTGCTCGCGGTCGAGTGGGCGGATCGCTTTCCGGCGGTCCTCGGCCGCGATCGGCTGACGATCGAGTTCGAGGGGCCGAGCATGTCGGAAGCCGACGGCACCGACGCGGCGACGGACCGCGCTCCCGGACCCGGTCGGCGCGCTGCCGTCTCCGCGAGGGGACGCGAGGCCACCCAGGTCGCGGCGGATTGGATGGACCGACTCGAGCGGCGGACCGAGGGGCGTGCCGCCGACGGCGGATTCGAGCGTCTGTCGGCGCTGGTCGTCCTCCTGATGGCCGGACTCGCGGCCCTCGCGAGCGCGGCCGAGCTCGTGCGGATCGACGAGCGCGCTACACCCTGCGCGACGCTCGTCGAGGTGGAGGCCGATGAATGGGGCACCCGCCGGGCGAGCTGCGGATCGGGGGACGGCGACGCCACGCCGCTGCGAGGCGTGGCGAGACTCGTGAGCGGCGACCGGATCGATCTCGAATGGGCATCCGCCGCCTGGCTGGAGGCGCTCCCCGGGATCGGACCGGCGCGGGCCGAGGCGATCCTGCACGAACGGGACACGCGCCCCTTCGAGCGGATCGAGGACCTCGAGCGCGTGCCGGGGATCGGGCCCATCACTCGCGAACGTCTCGCGGCGTTCGTGCGCGTGGGGCGCGGCCAGGAGATGAACGATGGCAGAGGGTGAGGTCAGCGAGCCGGGCGCCGCGGATGCGGCCCCGAGCGTCGCGGAACGCATCGAAGCGCTCGAAGCCTTCGCTCGGCGCGAGCTGTGGCGCTCGGATCCGAGCGAGCCCGCACCCCTGCGGCTGATGCGATCCACGGCGCAGCTCGGCGCGCTCACCTGGCGCGGCTTCTTCGCGGATCAGCTCCTCCTGCGGGCCAGCGCGCTCACCTACGTGACCGCCCTGTCGATCATCCCGATGCTCGGCGTCGTGATCGCCATCGTCGGTGCAGTCGGGGGCGACGAGACCCTGATCGAGTTCGCGATCGATCAGCTGACGACGGTGGCGCCGGAAGTGCGAGAGACCGTGCGTGAATTCGCCGGGCAGCTCGACTTCGCGAGCTTCGGGACCGTCGGCGGCGCGATCGTATTCGGGACCGCGATCTTCGCCCTCCGGCACCTGGAAGGGACCCTGAACGACATCTGGGGCGTGGCCTCGGCGCGGAGCTGGGCGCGACGCTTCTCCGACTACCTGGCGGTGTTGGTCGTCGCGCCGGTTTCGACGGGCGTCGCCGTGAGCCTCGCGACCACGTTGCAGAGCGGTCGCGCGATCGGTTGGCTCCTCGAGTACCCGACCTTCGCGAAGATCTACGGGCTCGGCCTCGCGCAGGTCCCGGTGCTCGTGCTCTTCGTCGGTTTCACCTTCCTCTACTGGTTCTTCCCGAACACCGAGGTGCGGATTCGCGCCGCGGCACTGGGGGGCGCTGTCGCTGCGATCCTCTTCTCGGTCGCGCGCACGGTGTACGTCGATTTCCAGGTGGGCGCGGCGACCTACGAGACCGTCTTCGGCGCGCTCTCCGCGATTCCGCTCATTCTGGCCTGGCTCTACGCGTGTTGGGCCGTCCTGCTGCTCGGTGCAGAAGTGGCGTTCGCGGCGCAGAACCTGGCCTTCGCGCGCCGGGAGATGCGCTACGGAGACGCCGGCGTGGCGGAGCAGGAGGCGGTGGCGCTCGAGATCGCGGTCACGATCGCGCGACGCTTCCGGGACCGCGCGACCCCGCCGGACGCGGAACAGCTCGCGGATTCCCTCGACGAGCCGATCCGGCTCGTGCGACGACTCTGCGAGGCGCTCGAGGACGCGGAGCTCGTGCTGCCGGTCTCGCCCGGGGACGATCGGGATCCGGGCTACGTGCCGGCGGGCCCGATCGCGTCGATCACGGTCGGGGCCGTGCTGCGCGCGGCGCGCGGCGACGTCTTCGGCTCCGGCGAGCACGTGGTGGCGCGTACCGCCGAGGTCGCCTCGCTGATCGAGAGGCTCGAGGGGGCGTGGGGCGGCGTGGCGGACGAGACGACGTTGGCGATGCTCTGTGAAGCGCCCCATCCGGAGCAGGCCGCTTGAGGATCTATCTCGACCACAACGCGACGACGCCCGTGCGACCCGAGGTGGTCGACGCGATGGCGGAGGTGTTGGGCGGGGTCCACGGCAATCCGTCGAGCGTCTATGAAGAGGGCCAGGCTGCGCGGGCGCGGCTGGAAGCGGCGCGGGCGCAGGTCGCATCGGTGCTCGGCGCGACGTCCGACGATGTCCGTTTCACCGGCGGTGCCACGGAGGCGAACAACACGTTGCTCCTCGGCCTGCTCTCGCCGGGCGATCACGTCGTCACGACGGCGATCGAGCACCCGTCGGTCACGGCGCCCCTGGAGGTGCTGGAGCCCCGCGGCGTCATCGTCACCCGGATCGCTCCGGACGAGGACGGATGCGTGGCCGCCGACGAGGTCCTCGCCGCGATCCGACCCGAGACGAAGCTCGTGAGCGTGATCTGGGCGAACAACGAGACCGGGGCGCTGCAGCCGGTCGAGGCGATCGCGGCGGCGGCGACCGACCGCGGCATTCCGGTCCACTCCGACGCGACCCAGGCCGTCGGCAAGCTCGCGATCGATCTCTCCCGCGTGCCCCTGGATTATCTGTCGACCTCGGCGCACAAGCTCGGCGGACCCAAGGGTGCGGGCGCCCTCGTCGTGCGCGGGGGCCGGGACGTGCCGGCCTATCTCCTCGGGGGCGGGCAGGAGAAGGGACAGCGCGGCGGGACCGAGAACGTCGCCGGGCTCGTGGGCTTCGGGGTCGCGTGTGCCCTGGCCGAGGCCGAGCTCGAGGAACGCGTCGAGCGTTATGCGGCGTTGCGTGATCGGCTCTGGCAGGGCCTGCAGGACAAGGTCGGGCAGGTGCGCTGGAACGGCGATCGCGAGCGGGCGCTGACCAACACGCTGAACGTCGAGTTCGAGGGATTGGCCGGCGAGGTGCTCGTGCAGGCGCTCGATCTCGAGGGGGTCGCCGTGTCCGCGGGGGCGGCGTGTCATTCGGGCTCGATCGATCCTTCGAAGGTGCTGACCGCGATGGGTCGGTCGCCCGAGCAGGCGAGGGCGAGCCTTCGGCTCTCGGTCGGGCACGGGCTGGACGAGGCCGCGATCGACCACGCGGTCGGCCTCTTTACGACGCTCATGCCGCGCGTGCGCGCCATGGAGGGCGCGTGACGAGCGTGCCCCTGGAATCGGATGCAGTGACGAGCGCGGGCCGCGTGGTCGTCGCCATGAGCGGCGGGGTCGACTCCTCCGTCGCGGCGGCGATGCTCGTCGAAGAGGGCGCGGACGCGATCGGCGTCACGATGAAGCTCTCGGAGAGCGAGTCGCGGTGTTGCTCCCTCGAGGACGCCGAGGATGCGCGCCGGGTCGCGGAGCGGCTGGGCATCAAGTTCTACGTCGCCAACTACGCCCAGGCGTTCGGTCGCGAGGTCATCGAGACGTTTGCCGACGACTACCTGGCCGCCCTCACGCCGATCCCGTGTATCGCCTGCAACAAGTCCTTCAAGTTCGATCACCTTCTCGAGCGGGCGCGTGTGTTCGGCGCCGAGCGCGTCGCGACCGGACACTACGCGCGGCTCGAACACGACCCCGAGACCGGGGCGGCGCGACTCTTTCGCGGCCGCGACCGGCAGAAGGACCAGAGCTACTTCCTCTTTCCGCTCACCCAGGACCAGCTGCGGGCGGCGTCGTTCCCCGTCGGCGAGCTGACCAAGGACGAGGTGCGCGATCGCGCGCGTTCCCTCGGTCTGGGCACCGCCGAGAAGCCCGAGAGCCAGGAGATCTGCTTCGTTCCGGATGGCGACTACGCCAAGGTCGTCGAGCGCCTGCGACCCGAGGCGACCCGGCTGCGTGGAGAGATCGTCGACGAGACCGGGCGCGTCCTCGGCGAGCATCGCGGCGTCCACCACTTCACCGTGGGCCAGCGCCACGGCCTCGGTATCTCCTCGGACCGCCGGCTCTACGTGTTGCGGATCGATCCCCGCGAGCAGAAGGTCGTGGTCGGTGGCGTCGAAGGACTCGACTGCCCGCGTGCGCAGGTCGAGCGGGTGAACTGGATCGCGGGCTGCGCCCCGGAAGCGCCCCTGCGCGTCCGCGTGCAGGTGCGTCACCGTCACGACGCGGCGCGGGCGACGGTGACACCCTTGCCCGTCGACCGGGCGGCGATCGCTTTCGAAGAGCCGGTCCGCGCGGTCGCACCCGGGCAGGCGGCGGTGTTCTACGACGAAGCGACGGACGAAGAAGTGATCGGCGGCGGCTGGCTCGTGCGAGGCGACGGGTGAGCGACGTCGAAGACCGGTCGGCGATCCTGGCTCGCCTCGAAGGCACGCTCGGGTACGTGTTTCGCGATCGCGGGCTGCTCGAGGCCGCCCTCCGCCACTCTTCCTACGCGCACGAGCGTGCGGTCGAGGCCGGGGACGAAGTCGATCCGGAGAGCGAGAGCAACGAGCGACTCGAGTTCCTGGGCGACGCGGTCCTCGCGTTGGTCGTCGCGGAGGCGCTCTACGCGGCCAAGCCGGATTGGCAGGAAGGAGAGCTCACGAGGGCGCTCCATTCGATCGTCGAGGGCAGCTCCCTGGCGGCGCTCGCCGCCCGCCTCGATGTGGGGTCGACGATGCGTCTGGGGCGGACCGAGGAGAGCTCCCGCGGCGCAGAGAAGCCGAAGGTGCTCGAGGACGCGATGGAGGCCGTCGTCGGAGCGATGTATCTCGACGGCGGGATCGACGTCGTGCGGCGCTTCGTGGGCGAGCACTTCGCGGATGCCCTCGCGGCGGACGCCGTTCGCGTCGAGCGCGACCCCAAGACGGAGCTGCAGGAGCGACTGATGCGCGAAGTCGGCGAGTTTCCGAGCTATCGCCTCGTCGGCGATACCGAAGTCGAGGGCGACGAGCAGCGATTCTCGGTCGAGGTCGTTTCCCAGGGCGACGTCCTGGGCGCCGGGACCGCGCGCACCAAGCGCGCGGCGGAGAAGACCGCCGCGCGAGCAGCGCTCGGCGGATTGCCGGAGGACGGTGAAGGGACCCCAGGTGGATGAAGAGGGAAGCTTTCGCGCGGGCTTCGTCGCGCTGCTCGGACCGCCGAACGCCGGCAAGTCGTCCCTGCTGAACGCGTTGCTCGGGATGCGCCTGGCGATCGTGAGTGCGAAGCCGCAGACGACGCGCAGCCGTATCCTCGGAATCCTGCCCCGGGAAGGCGCGCAGATCCTCTTCCTCGATACGCCCGGCAAGCACCGCGGCGAGAAGAAGCTGAACGCGGCGCTGAACGACGTCGTCGACGAGGTGTCCCGGGACAGCGAGGTCGCGCTCCTGCTCGTCGATCGCAGCGTCGGTTGGACCGAGATCCACGACGAGCTGGCGGAGGCCCTCGCGAAGCTGCGCCGACCGACGATCGTCGTCGGGACCAAGGAAGACCTCGGCCGCGCGAAGCAGAACGCGTGGCCGCTGCTCGAGGCCCCGGCCGACTGGCCGCAGCTGTCGGTGTCGGCGAAATCCGAGAGCGGACTCGAGCCTCTCCTCGACGCGATCGTCGAGCGCCTGCCCGAGTCTCCGCCGCTCTACGGGGACGAGGAGCTGACGGACCGGCCGATGCGGTGGCTGTGTGCGGAGATGATCCGGGAGGCGCTCTTCGAGCTGCTCGACCAGGAGCTGCCGTACTCGATGGCCGTCGAGGTGCTCCGCTACGACGAGTCGAAGCCCAAGGCGATCCGGATCGGCGCGAACCTGCTCGTGGCGCGGGACTCGCAGAAGCGGATCGTGGTCGGGAAGGGCGGCGCGATGATCAAGAAGATCGGCATCCGTTCGCGCCGGTCGATCGAGGACTGGGTCGGCCGGCGGGTGCACCTCGAGCTCTTCGTGAAGGTGGATCCCGCCTGGCTCAAGAGCCCCAAGCGGATCGAAGAGCTCGGCTACCACTGATCGGCCGGCTCTCCGTTCGACTGGCCCCGCGGGAATTCGATTCTCTGCTCTCTGGTGCCCTTCCCTGCAATTACCAGTTGACGTGAGCTGGCAGATGGCCGAAAAATCCGGACATGTGGAGCATCGCCGAAGTCTGTGAGCGGTCGGGTCTGTCCGCGCGCACCGTCCGTTATTACGAGGAGATCGGGCTCTTGCCCGGTGTCCGGCGGAGCGAGGGCGGGCGTCGCGTCTATGGCGACGACGAGCTCGAGCGCCTCGGCTTCATCACGCGCCTCAAGACCCTCGGGCTTCCCCTCAAGGAGATCCGCGACCTGAACGCGGTCTACGCGATCGGCGGCTCGACCGAGGCCATGCTCGAACGACTCGGCCAGCTGCTCGGCGCCCATCTCGCGGACGTCGATCGGCGCCTCGACGAGCTGACGGCGCTCCGCGGCCAGCTCGACACCTACCGCGAACACATCGACGCGCGCATCGCCGAGGGCGGCGCTGCGGGCGAATCCGAAGCGGACGCCGACGACGCTGCGTCCGAGAGCAGGAGCGCGACCGCATGAGCGATCACCTGATCGATTCCGACGGCGACCCGAACGCCCATCGTCCCCCCGTCCGCGTCGTGACCGCGGCCTCGCTCTTCGACGGGCACGACGCTGCGATCAACATCATGCGGCGCCTGCTCCAGTCCCTCGGCGCCGAGGTGATCCATCTCGGTCACGACCGCGGCGTCGAGGAGCTCGTCGAAGCGGCCCTCGAAGAGGACGCGGACGCGATCGCGCTCTCGTCCTATCAGGGCGGGCACATGGAGTACTTCGAGTACCTCGTGCAGCGTCTGTCTGAGGTCGGCCTACCGCATGTGCGCGTCTACGGCGGGGGCGGCGGCACGATCACGCCGGACGAGATCGAGTCCCTCCACCGCATCGGCGTCGCCCGGGTCTTCAGCCCCGAAGACGGTCGGGTGCTCGGACTCGAAGGCATGATCGCGACGATCGTCGACGAGTGCCTGGAGGCACGGATCGCACGCGAAGCCGAGCCCGTCGCCGGGCTCGACGAAATCGCCGCGGGGATCGCCGAGGCCTCCGGGCGCGACGTCGGTCGACTGATCACGTTCTTCGAGAGCTACGCGGAAGCACACAAGGACGATGCCGAGCGGCTTCGGGCGCGGGTCGCGGAGAGCGGCTCGACGAAGGCCCCGGTGATCGGATTCACGGGCACCGGCGGCGCCGGCAAGTCGAGCGTCGTCGACGAGCTCGTGATGCGCTTGCGGCGCGACGCCCCGGACCTCCGGATCGCGCTGCTCCTGGTCGATCCCACCCGTCGCCGCAGCGGCGGCGCGCTGCTCGGAGATCGCATCCGCATGAACGCGATCGGGGGCGAGTCGGTCTTCGTGCGCTCGATGGCGACGCGTCGAGCGAACCTCTCCCTCGCCGCGGCGGTCGGCGACGCGCTCGGGGTCCTGCGCGCCTCGAACTTCGATCTCGTCTTCCTCGAGACCGCGGGCATCGGCCAGAGCGACTCGCAGATCGTCGATCAGGTCGACTGCTCCCTCTACGTGATGACGCCGGACTACGGCGCGCCTTCGCAGCTCGAGAAGATCGACATGATCGACTTCGCGGACCTGATCGTACTGAACAAGTGCGATCGGCGCGGGGCCGCCGACTCTCTGCGTGACGTGCGCAAGCAGTGGCGGCGGAACCGAAACGCGATGACGACCGCGGACGCCGACGTGCCGGTCTTCCCGACGGTCGCGCGCAACTGGAACGACCCCGGAACCGAGCGTCTCGCCCAGGCCGTCGAGGCGCGGCTCGGGGAGCTCGGTCTAGTGGTCTTCGCCGAAACGAAGGTCCAGGCTCCGGCCGGCATCGAGGTGTCGGAGTCGAGCGGCCTCGTTCCGGCGTCCCGCCAGCGCTACCTCGCCGAGATCGCCGAGTCGATTCGCGGCTATCACGCGCGCGTCGAGGCCGACTGCGCCGCCGCTGCCCGCGCGGACGGCTATGCGCGCGTGCTCGCCGCGGAGGGCGTCGCGCCCGAGAAGCCGCTCGCCGAGGTCGCCACGCCGTCCGACGACGTCGCGACGCGCCTCGTAGAAGGATACGCGGCTGCCGCCGCCGAGGTCGAGCCGCGCCTCGCGGCCTCGCTCGCCGAGTGGCCCGAGAAGCGGGAGCACTACCGTGCCGAGCGCCAGAGCTACAGCGTGCGCGGTCGCGAGATCGAGGTCGAGAATCACACGAAGACGCTCTCGGGCAACGCCATCCCAAAGGTCGCGATCCCACGCACCGACGACTGGGGCGACCTCGCGCGCTTCCTCGCGCTCGAGAACGTGCCCGGGGCCTTCCCGTTCACTGCGGGCGTGTTCCCCTTCAAGCGCAGCGGGGAGGATCCGGCGCGGATGTTCGCCGGCGAAGGCGGCCCGGAACGCACCAATCGGCGCTTCCACTACGTCGCCGCGGGTCAGCCCGCGGCGCGGCTCTCGACTGCCTTCGACAGCGTGACTCTCTACGGTCGCAACCCGGCGGAGCAGCCCGACATCTTCGGCAAGGTCGGTAACTCCGGTGTGTCGATCTGCACCCTCGACGACGCGAAGAAGCTCTATTCCGGGTTCGACCTCGGCGCGCCGACCACGTCCGTCTCGCTCACGATCAACGGCCCGGCGCCGACGGTGCTCGCGTTCTTCCTGAACGCGGCGATCGACCAACGGGTCGAACGCCACCTGCGCGAGAGCGGCGAGCTCGAAAACGCCGTCGCGCGTTACGCGCAGGGGCTCGAAGCGCAGGGGCAATCACTGCCGGTCTACGACGGCGACACGCCGGACAGCCACGACGGGCTCGGTCTCGGGCTGCTCGGGATCCCCGGCGATCGCGTGGTCGACGCCGAGACCTACGCGCGGCTTCGAAGCGAGGTCTTGAAATCCGTGCGCGGGACGGTGCAGGCGGACATCCTGAAGGAGGACCAGGCCCAGAACACCTGCATCTTCTCGACGGAGTTCTCGCTCAAGCTCCAGGGCGACATCCAGGAGACGTTCTGCCGCGAGCAGATCTCGAACTTCTATTCGGTCTCGATCTCCGGCTACCACATGGCCGAGGCCGGAGCGAACCCGATCTCGCAGCTCGCGTTCACCCTCGCGAACGGCTTCACGTTCTGTGAATACTTCCTTTCCCGTGGCATGTCCGTCGACGACTTCGCGTCGAACTTCTCGTTCTTCTTCTCGAACGGGCTCGACGCCGAGTACTCGGTGATGGGGCGCGTGGCGCGGCGCATCTGGGCCGTCGCGATGCGCGAGAAGTACGGTGCATCGGAGTCGAGCCAGAAGCTCAAGTATCACATCCAGACCTCGGGCCGATCGCTGCACGCCCAGGAGATGGACTTCAACGACATCCGCACGACGCTCCAGGCATTGACCGCGCTGCAGGATCAGTGCAACAGCTTGCATACGAATGCCTACGACGAAGCGGTCACGACCCCGACCGAGGAGTCGGTGCGTCGCGCGCTGGCGATCCAGCTGATCATCAACCGCGAAGCCGGCCTCATGAAGAACGAGAACCCCATCCAGGGCGCCTACGTGATCGACGAGCTGACGGACCTGGTCGAAGAGGCGGTGCTGCAGGAGTTCGAGCGGCTCTCGGAGCGCGGCGGTGTGCTCGGCGCGATGGAGACCCTCTATCAGCGCGGCCGCATCCAGGACGAGTCGATGTACTACGAGCAGCTGAAGCACACGGGCGAGCTGCCGATCATCGGTGTGAACACCTTCCTTCCGGACGATCCTGCGGATCCGGTGCTCGACGAAGACAACCTGATGCGCTCCTCCGACGAGGAGAAGCAGGCGCAGCTCGATTCCCTGGCCGCGTTCCACGCGCGCTGGGCGGACGAAGCGCCGGCAGCCCTCACACGCTTGCAGGAGAAGGCGCGCAACGGCGAGAACCTCTTCGACGAGCTGCTCGAGACGGTCAAGGTCGCGAGCCTCGGGCAGATCAGCGATGCGCTCTTCGAGGTCGGCGGGCGCTATCGCCGCGCGATGTAGAGAGTAGAGAAGAGGCGGGCGGCACCGAACGTGGTGCTAGACTCGCCCGCCGCGTTGGCCCTCCGGGGTCGAGAGAGTGACGCGGACCCCTCTGGCACGTAGCGCCGGGGCCGCGATCCAAGCACAGGAGCCAGAACCCATGGCCGATTCGAAGAAGGGCGGCACGAGCGCTGCCGATCAGCTTTCCGAGTGGAAGGAGCTCGCGGGCAAGGAGCTCCGCGGCAAGGACGTCGACGAGCTGGTGTGGACCAGCCCGGACGGCCTCGACGTGAAGGCGCTCTACACGGCTGCCGATCTGGAGGGGCTCGACCACGCGGACACGCTGCCCGGCATGTTCCCGTTCCTGCGCGGACCGCGCGCGACGATGTACGCGAACCGTCCCTGGACCCTGCGCCAGTACGCGGGCTTCTCGACCGCCGAAGAGTCGAACCGCTTCTACAAGGCGAACCTCGCGGCGGGCCAGCAGGGCCTCTCGGTCGCCTTCGATCTCGCGACCCACCGCGGCTACGACTCGGACCACGAGCGCGTGACCGGCGACGTCGGCAAGGCGGGCGTTGCGATCGACTCGGTCGAGGACATGAAGATCCTCTTCGACGAGATCCCGCTCGGCGACGTGACCGTCTCGATGACCATGAACGGGGCGGTGATCCCGGTCCTGGCGTCGTTCATCGTCGCCGGCGAAGAGCAGGGCGTCGCGCGCGCCGACCTCGCCGGCACGATCCAGAACGACATCCTCAAGGAGTTCATGGTCCGGAACACCTATATCTATCCGCCGACGCCGAGCATGCGCCTGGTCGCCGACATCATCGAGTACACGGCGAAGGAGATGCCGAAGTTCAACTCGATCTCGATCTCCGGCTACCACATGCAGGAAGCCGGAGCGACGACGGTCCAGGAGCTCGCCTTCACGATCGCCGACGGCCTCGAGTACGTGCGTGCCGCGCGGGCCAAGGGCATGGACGTCGACAAGTTCGCGGGTCGGCTCTCCTTCTTCTGGTGCATCGGCATGAACTTCTACATGGAGATCGCCAAGATGCGCGCCGCGCGCCGGATCTGGGCCGAGCGGATGCAGGCGGAGTTCAAGCCGAAGAACGCGCGCAGCATGATGCTCCGCACGCACTCGCAGACCTCGGGCGCGTCGCTCACCGAGCAGGATCCGATGAACAACGTGATCCGCACGACCGTCGAGGCGATGGCCTCGGTCTTCGGTGGCACGCAGTCGCTGCACACGAACGGCTACGACGAAGCGGTCTCGCTTCCGACGGATACCGCGGCCCGGGTCGCGCGGAACACCCAGCTGATCCTGCAGGAGGAGTCGGGCATCCCGGCGGTCGTCGATCCCTGGGCGGGCTCCTACTTCATGGAGAACCTCACCCAGCAGGTCTACGACGCGGCCAACGAGCTGATCGACGAAGTCGAGGCGCTTGGCGGCATGACCCAGGCGATCGAGCAGGGCATGCCGAAGCTGCGGATCGAGGAGTCCGCGACCCGGCGCCAGGCGCGGATCGACTCCGGCGAGGACGTGATCGTCGGCGTGAACAAGTATCGCCTCGCGGAAGAGGACCCGATCGAGGTCCGCGACATCGACAACACCGCGGTTCGCGAGTCCCAGTGCCGTCGCCTCGACGAGATTCGGGCGGCACGCGACCAGGGCGCCGTCGACAAGGCCCTCGCCCACATCACGCAGCTCGCGGAGAGCGGAGAGGGCAACATGCTCGAAGCCGCCGTCGAGGCGGCCCGCGTGCGCGCGACGGTCGGCGAGATCACCGAGGCGATGGAGAAGGTCTACTCGCGCCATCGCGCGGAGGTCCGCTCGGTCTCCGGCGTCTACCGCCAGATGTACCGGGACGAGGACGCCTTCGCGAAGGTGTCGAATGACGTGGCCGCGTTCGGCGAGGCCCAGGGCCGTCGCCCGCGCATGCTCGCGGTCAAGCTCGGACAGGACGGCCACGATCGCGGCATCAAGGTCATCGCGACGTCGTTCGCGGATCTCGGCTTCGACGTCGACGTCGGCCCGCTCTTCCAGACCCCGGAGGAGGCGGCCCAGCAGGCGGTCGACAACGACGTGCACGTGATCGGCGTGTCGAGCCAGGCGGCCGGCCACAAGACGCTGGTGCCGCAGCTGATCGAGGCGCTCGCCAAGGTGAACGCATCGGACATCTGCGTGATCGTCGGCGGCATCATCCCGCCCCAGGACTACGACTTCCTCCGCGAGGCGGGAGTCTCCGCGATCTTCGGTCCCGGCACGCCGGTGCCCGACGCCGCCGCCGAGGTGCTCCAGGTCCTGAAGGATCGCGCCGCTTGATGGCGGCCCCGACGGATCCCGCTGAAGTCGCCCGCGCCATTCGTGCGGGCGACCGGCGGGCGATGGCGCGCGCCATCACGAAGCTCGAGAGCACCCGCGACGCGGACTACGCGGAGGGGCAGGCGATCCTCGAGGAAATGATCGAGGACGCCGGCGACGCGATCCGCGTCGGCGTCACCGGTCCCCCGGGCGTCGGCAAGAGCACCTTCATCGAGGCGCTCGGGCTGCACCTGGTCGAGCAGGGCAAGCGCGTCGCCGTGCTCGCGGTCGATCCGTCGAGCCCGGTGACCGGCGGCTCGATCCTGGGCGACAAGACCCGGATGGAGCGGCTGACGGTCAAGCCCGAGGCGTTCATCCGCCCGTCGCCCTCGAGCGGCTCGCTCGGCGGCGTCGCGCATCGCACGCGAGAGGCGATGCTCCTCTGTGAGGCCGCCGGCTACGACGTCATCCTGATCGAGACGGTCGGGATCGGGCAGTCCGAGGTCGCGGTCTCTTCTATGGTCGACTTCTTCCTGGTCCTGTTACTGCCCTCGGGCGGCGATGAGCTGCAGGGCATCAAGAAGGGCGTGATCGAGCTCGCCGACGCGCTGGTGGTGAACAAGGCCGACGGCGCGATGGCGGACGCGGCCGCCCGCACGCGGGTCGACTACGCGAGCGCCCTCGACCTGATCCGCGCCGCGAACGACGAGTGGAAGCCCCGCGCGCTGGCCGCGAGCGCGATCGAGGAAGAGGGGATCGAACCGGTCTGGAAGACGGTCGTCGAGCACCACGAGCTGATGCGCGCGTCCGGGCAGTTCGAGACGCGCCGGCGAGACCAGGCGCGCGATTGGATGTGGAAGCTCGTCGAGGAGGGCATCCAACGCGCCTTCCGTGGCCGGGCCGGGATGGCCGAGGCGATCGCGCGCGAGGAAGCGGCGGTCCAGGCCCAGAAGACCACGCCGGCGGCGGCGGCGAGGGCGCTGCTCGCGCGGTTCGAGGGGCGCGGACCCCAGGATTCGTAGGTAGATCGAGGCCCAGGATTCGGGCCGGAACCCTTGCTGGCCCGGGGCGGTTTCACGAACCTTTCTCCGTCCGGACGAGATCCTCCACCCGCGGAACCAAATCGCAGGTGGGCGGCACTCCTCGAGCCGGAGACACCACCGACTCTTGGGACCGTCAGGCATGCGACACTCCATCTTCGTTCTCGCCCTCGCGCTGAGCCTCTCTCTGCTTCCGGGCTGCGTCACTCGGACCGCCGAGATCCTCCCGGTCGTGATCGGCTACGACGTTGAGGATGCGCAGCTCGCGGCGCGGCTCGCGCCCTACGTCGATGGCTCCGGCGGCGCCGGGAATCGCAAGGGCTATGGCCGGTGGAAGGCGCAGTACGAGAGCGGGAACACGTTCTCGGCGATCCTCACCTGGAATCGGCACACCCTGATCGCCGAGGTCCGCGTATCGCGGGGACGCGTGAACGTACGCGTCCTCGAGACCCGGAACCTGAAGCAGAAGGGCGAGAAGATGCACAAGGCGGCGGTGGCCAACATGCTGGCCCTGCGCGCCACCGTGGCCAAGGCCGTCGTCGCCGAGCGGAACCTCGCCAAGCAGCGCGTCGGGACGACCGTCGCGGGGGTCGCCCCCGCGCCGCCCCGCGCCGTCGCGCCGATCCCTCCCGCGCCGCCGAGTCGCTCCGCGCCGCCGCCCACCCCCGCGCCGCCGAGTCGCTCCGCGCCGCCGCCCACCCCCGCGCCGCGCGCGATGGTGCGTCCCATGGCCGCGACCGTGGCGCCGACCGCGGTTCCGCAGCCGGCGGAGATCCCGGCCTGGCAGGGCATCGACTTCGGGAACTACTACGCTCTCGTGATCGGGAACAACAGCTACCGCAGCCTGCCTCGGTTGCGGACGCCGGTGCCCGACGCCGCGGTCGTCAGCAGCCTGCTCGAGCTCGACTACGGCATGGACGTCCAGCTGCTGACGGACGCCACGCGCCGCCAGATCGTCACGGCGCTGAACGAGTACCGGAATCGGCTCGACGAGGACGACAATCTCCTCATCTACTACGCGGGCCACGGCTGGTTCGACCGGGCGGCGGAGCGCGGCTACTGGCTGCCGATCGATGCGCGGGAGAACGACCCGTCGAACTGGATCTCCAACGCGACCATCAGCGACATGGTGCGCGCGATTCCGGCCAAGCACGTGATGCTGATCGCGGACAGCTGCTATTCCGGGACGCTCACGCGCGGGATCAAGATGGATCCGCCTGGCGATCGCTACCTCCAGGGCATCGCCGGCAAGCGCGCCCGCACGGTCCTCACCTCTGGCGGGCTCGAGCCGGTCGAAGACGGGGCGGGGCGGCATTCGGTCTTCGCCGGCGCCTTCATCTCCGCGCTGCGCAACAACGCCTCTGTCATGGACGGCCAGCGGCTCTTCTCGGAGATCCGCCGCCCAGTCATGCTCGGCGCCGACCAGACGCCCGAGTACGGGGACATCCGTCGGGCAGGCCACGACGGCGGCGATTTCATCTTCGTCCGGGAGCGCTAGCGACCGGAGCGCGCCGCGGGCGCAATGCCCGCGCAACTCTCGCAGGGTTGCCCATCCGCCGCGCGTCGCCGAGGCGATGATCGAGAAGACCGGACCACTTCAGGGGGAGCGAATTCCTCCCCACCTGGAGTGGTCCTGCCATGTCGACTCCCGATTCCTGCCCGATCCTTCGCGGACACTTCGTGACCGCGACGCTCGCCGTCCTCGCGCTTTGTCTGTGTGCGGCAGCGGCGACCGCGACGCCGATCGACGACGGCGTGACCTATCACGTCCTCGATCACCCGGACGGCAACCTCGCGCCGCCCGTCTACGCCCTCCGTCTCGACGGCCTCGACGGTGAGGCGAGCCACGACTTCACCTTCTCCGCCGAGACCCACGGCGCGGCCCTCACGATCCGCTTCGACGAGGCCGCCGACACGATCACGATCGCGGGCACCGTCTTCGGCGGACACACGGACGGTGACGACTACGTCTCGGCCCAGCTCTGGGACGTCGCGTTCGTCTACGAGGGGATCACGGCGAGCGAGACCGAGCTGATCGCGACCCCGGGCGAGGGCTCGGGAACGATCACGCCCCGCGGCGACGGCGGCGCGACGGTCGGCGGATTCGCGATCGGCGTGCCGATCTCCCTCGAGGACAAGGCGAATTCCGCGGGATTGGCGTTCCTGATGAACTTCGGCCACCGCTTCCCGGCTGGTGACCAGACGGTGACCGGCCACGGCTGGCTCACCCACGGCGGCATCTACCCCCGCACGAGCGCCCAGGATTGGCTCTTCACCGTCGGTACGCCGGTTCCGGAACCGGGGACGGCGCTGCTCCTGGGCCTGGGTCTCGCTGGGCTCGCGAGCCGTCGGACGCGCGAGGCGTAGCGCCGACCGAGTCTCCAATCGGGCTAGCCCATTGGAGCGATACCGCGTCGACCGCGCGGCCGGGACCTTCTCGCCATCAATTGATCGGCGGAGGTCCCATGGTCCAGAGATGTCGTTCGGCATCGCGCGCTCGATTCACGCTCACGACGATCGTCGCCTTCCTGCTCGCGCCCACGGCGAGCCTGGCGACGACCCTCTCCATCACGGGCTTCGAGTTCCTGATCGAGGTCGATCCTGCGCCCGTCTACACGCCGACCAACATCGCGCCCGTCGAGTTCGACGTGCCGGGCATCGCCGGGCGGGTGACCTTCGAGGTCGGCACCGAGACGAGCCCTCCGCCGAATGAAACGGCGATGACCTACGACATGCGGATGACGGTCGAGAATTTCGGCTCGTCTTCCGCGTCGATCCAATCGATGACGCTTTCCGGCTTCGGGAACATGACCACACCGGGCGTCGACCTGCAGGCCCACAGCGATGCACCTTCGCCGGTCGACTTCATCCGGATCACGCGGAACACCGACGACGAGCTGGTCGTCGCCTTCAACAACGTGTTCAGCAACGAATCGATCGCCCCGGGCCAGACGGGTTTCGACATCTACTTCCGCTTCAATCAGGCCCCGGTCGCCCTCTCGACCTTTCACGTCGAAGAGGTGAACGGGGTGGCCGTCGACCCGCCGCTCGCGGTCCAGCGCGTCCCCGAACCGTCCTTCGAGCCGATCGGTCGCTGGACGACCCATCGCATCGCGGCCAACCCGCCGGGCACCGGTCCCGTCGTGCTCGACAAGTTCACGTCGCCGACGGACGACATCCTGAACACCGTGCGCATCCACAGCATGTACGTCGACCAGGTGACGCTCGGGAACAACCCGGCATCGGAGCCCAACACCGATCGGCTGGAGGTCTCGATCTGGGAGGAGACCGCGCCGAACGCCTTCGGCCTGCTCCACCGGGAGACGGTCAACATGGGCCCGGTGACCACGACGTTCCTCGGGAACTTCGAGGCGAACGGGGTCGGGAGTGGAACGACCTATCCATTCTACGAGTTCGAGATCCCGCTCTACGACGGCTACGCCATGGATCGCGACACGGAGTACTGGATCTCCGTCCAGTCGATCACGGATGGGGCCTATCAGCCGGTGATGAACTGGATCGACGCCGACGGAGGCCACAGCCTCGACGAGGAATCGACGCAATTCAATGGCAGCTTCTTCATTCGCCCGGATGATCGTGCGTTCGAGATCGAAGTCCCGGAGCCGGGGCTCGCGATGGGTCTGCTGTTCGGGGTGGCGTTCCTGGGGTGGACGCGGCGGGCAGGTCCGGTCGGGCGCTGATCGGGGAGGGCGGTTCTGCGCTCGCGGTGCGCTTCCGTGAGGGGCGGAACCCGCCCATTCGCTGCCGCGCGGAGCCAGCCCGGGGCTTTCCCCGATGCGCCCCTCAATCCCCCGGCCGGAAGCGCCGATGAGCCCAGCACCCCAGGCGCGCAGCGCGCCCGCAGGAGTCGCGGACATGGTGCAGATCAACATGGGCAGCAAGGAGATCACGCTGAAGGTCGTCTATTACGGCCCGGCGCTCTCCGGCAAGACCAGCAATCTCCAGATGCTGCACGAGATGATGGACGAGGCGACGCGCAGCCACATGCTGACCCTCGACACCAAGGACGACCGCACCCTCTACTTCGATTTCCTGCCGGTCGAGTTCGATACGGTGGGCGGCTTCTCGGTCAAGATGAAGCTCTTCACCGTTCCGGGTCAGGTGATGCACAAGTCGACCCGCAAGGTCGTGCTCGCCGGCGCCGACGCGATCGCCTTCGTCGCCGACAGTCAGCGCAGCGCGGCCAGCGCGAACGCCTACTCCTGGCGCGACATGGAAGCCAACCTGAAGGCCCACGGGATCGACTTCGACAATCTCCCGAAGGTCGTCCAGTTCAACAAACGCGACATGCCCGACGTGAAGGATCTCGCGGAGATCAAGAAGCAGTGGGGGGACACGCCGACGTTCCCGGCGATCGCGACCCGTGGCGAAGGCGTCGTGGAGACCTTCCGCGAGCTGATGCGGGTCCTGTACCGCGGCCTCGAGGACCGTCACGACTTCTCGGCGAAGTTCGCCCTCTCCGAGGACGAGTTCCTCAAGGGCGTAATGAAGAACTTCAAGGGCGGGGCCTGACCGTCGAACCGGCCTTGTTGGCGCGCGACCGTGTCGACTAGCCTTGGCTCACGATGTCGCGCCAAGCCGTCTTTACCGTCGTCGCGATCGGACTCGCTGGTGTGCTCGTCCTCGTGCTCCTCGAGCTGGGGGCGATCGTGATCGTCGAGTCCGACTTGATCCCGGCGCCGGTACCGCGGTACACGCTGGAACGCGCGTCCTCGCTCGGGCCCAGCCAGTCCTTCTGGGCCGATCTCGACCCACATTTCGGGGTCTGGCATGCGCCGGGCGCGCGCTTCCGGCACGTGAAGAGCTGCTTCGATCTCGAGTACCACGCGAATGCCCACGGCGCGCGAGATCCCGAGCGCGAGAAGCTGGCGAGCGACGCGCGGGTGGTCGTGCTCGGGGACTCGATGACCGAGGGGTACGGCGCGTCCCGGGGCGATCGCTTCACGGACCTCCTCGAGCAGCGCTTCTCCCGCCCCTTCCTCAACTTCGGGACGAGCGGCGACTTCGGTCCGACCCAGTATCACCTGATGTACCGGCACCTGGCGTCGGAGTTCACGCACGACGCCGTGCTGATCGGACTCCTTCCCGCGAACGACTTCCGCGACGACGACATCGAGTTCGGCCGTCGAATCTACGCCGATCGATACCGCCCCTACTGGATCGGCGCGGCGCCGGACTTCGAGCTCGTCTACGTGCGCGAGTCCCTCGAAGCCGAGGCGACCCTCGAGCGCGGTGAGGTCGGGCCTCGCAAGCTGCTGCGAACCTTCTCCTACGCGTTCAACCTGATCGAGCACGTGCAGCGGGCGCGCGCGCGGAGCGAAGGCCGGGGCTTCAGCTCCGCCTACTACGACTTCAGCGAGTACGAGCTCGCGCGCATGTTGCATTCGCTGCGCCTGATCGCGCAGGACGCCGGCGATCGGCCGGTCGTGATCGTGATGATTCCCGTGGTCAGCGACGTCGAACGCCACCGCGCCGAAGGCGAGGGCGTGCCGCCGCTCACGCGCGCCCTGCAGTCGTTCGCGGAGGGCACGAACGTGCGCGTGATCGACCTGATGCCAACGTTCGATGCGGCCGACCCCGACCCCGCGAGCTTCAGCCACACGTGCGATGGGCACTGGACGGCGGAGGGGCACCGCGTCGCGGCCGAGGGGATCGCGCAGGGTCTCGAGGCGATCGGGCTGCCCTGATCACCACCGTTTTCGGGCCGACCGCGGCGGTCCTGCGCCGTCCGCGCGATGGACGCGGAGTTCGCGCCGAGGGCCCCGGCGTGTGATTGACACTCCAGTCAACCGTGCCTATCGTGGCTCGCGAACCCCCCGGGTATCCCGCCCGGGGTGCGCCCTCCGACGCCGCCGGAACCCACTTCGAGCTCGCCTCGACCGGGTCTGGACGGCGCGAATGCAGCGCTGCTGCGTTCCCGCGGAAAGGTGATCCCCCCGATGCCGACGTCCGACCTCGATTCGCAGCCGTCTCCCGGGTCCCAAACGCTGTCGGGCTCAGCGTCGCCCGTACGCGCGATTCGTGAGGAGCCGCCGGGTCCCGGTCTGTCGACCATCTCCGAGGCGATCGCCGACATCGCCGCCGGCAAGATGGTGATCCTGGTCGACGACGAGGATCGCGAGAACGAGGGCGACCTCGTGATCGCCGCGGACAAGTGCACGCCCGAGGCCATCAACTTCATGGCCAAGTACGGGCGCGGCCTGATCTGCCTCCCGATGGAGGAGGAGCAGCTCGAGCGGCTGAACCTGGCGATGATGGTCCCGGACTACGAGAACACCACGCCCTACGGCACGGCGTTCACCGTCTCGATCGAAGCCCGCGAGGGCGTGACGACCGGCATCTCCGCGGCCGACCGATCTCGGACCGTGCTCGCCGCGGTCGACCCCGATGCAAATCCCAACGACATCGTTCGTCCGGGCCACATCTTCCCGCTTCGCGCCCGCGAGGGCGGCGTCCTGCGTCGCGTGGGGCAGACCGAGGGCTCGGTCGATCTCGCGCGGCTCGCCGGTTGCCATCCCTCCGGCGTGATCTGCGAGATCATGAACGACGACGGCACGATGGCGCGGCTGCCCGACCTGGTCGAGTTCGCGACCGAGCACGATCTCAAGATCGTCACGATCAAGGACCTCGTCTCGTATCGTCTGCGCAACGAGCAGCTCGTCCACCGCACCGCCGTCGCGAAGATGCCGACCCGGCACGGCGAGTTCGAGGCGGTCGTCTTCGAGAACGAGATCGACCACGTCGACCACATGGCGCTCGTGATGGGCGACATCGATCCAGATTCCCCGGTGCTCATCCGGGTCCACAGCGAATGCCTCACCGGCGACGCCTTCGGCTCGATGCGCTGCGACTGCGGGGAGCAGCTCGAGGCGGCGATGCGGATGATCGCGGAAGAGGGCGCGGGGATCATTCTCTACATGCGCCAGGAAGGTCGCGGGATCGGCCTCAAGAACAAGATCAAGGCCTACGAGCTCCAGGACAAAGAGGGGCTCGACACCGTCGAGGCGAACAACAAGCTCGGCTTCGGCGCAGACCTGCGCGACTACGGCGTCGGCGCGCAGATCCTCGCGGATCTCGGCGTGAAGCAGATCCGGATCCTCACGAACAACCCCGGCAAGCGCGCCGGGATCAGCGGTTACGGCGTCGAGATCGTGGAGCGGGTGCCGCTCGAGATCGAACCCAACGCCAACAACCTGAACTACCTGAAGACGAAGAAAGAGAAGCTCGGGCACGTCCTGAACTTTCGATCTTAGTCTCCGCTAGTCCGAACAGAGCAAGGAAGCAACGATGTTCAGTTCCGTAGAAGACGTGATCCAGCAGCTGAGCGACCAGGAGTACATCTGCGACAAGCAGATCGCGACGGTCGTCTTTCTCGCCCAGCAGCTCGACAAGCCCGTGCTCGTCGAAGGCCCGGCCGGCGTCGGCAAGACCGAGCTCGCGAAGGTCGTCTCCGGTGCCCTCGGCCGCGAGATGATCCGGCTGCAGTGCTACGAGGGCCTCGACGAGGCGAAGGCGCTCTACGAGTGGGAATACTCGAAGCAGCTCCTCTATACCCAGATCCTCAAGGACAAGGTCTCCGAGACGATCGCGGACGCGAGCAACCTGACGGAAGCCGCGGATCGCGTCGGCGCGGAGGACTCCGTCTTCTTCTCGAACCGCTTCATCGTCCCGCGCCCGCTCATGCAGGCGATCTCGGCGGACGAGCCGGTGCTCCTGCTGATCGACGAGGTCGACAAGTCGGATCCGGAGTTCGAGGCGTTCCTGCTCGAGATCCTCTCGGACTTCCAGGTGACGATCCCCGAGATCGGCACGATCGAGTCGAAGACCAAGCCGCTGGTCTTCCTCACGTCGAACGACGCCCGGGAGATGAGTGACGCGCTCAAGCGCCGCTGCCTCCACCTCTGGATCGACTACCCGAGCGAAGAGCTCGAGGTCCGCATCCTCGATCGCAAGGTGCCGAACATCGACAAGCGCCTCGCGGAAGAGGTGGTTCAGCTGATGAACAAGATCCGGGACCTCGACCTCAAGAAGACGCCGTCGATCTCGGAGACCCTCGACTGGGCTCGCGCGCTGCTGGCGCTCAACGCCGACGAGCTCGAAGACCAGATCGTGGGCGACACCCTGAACGTGATCCTCAAGTACGAGGGCGACGTCCAGAAGGCCCAGAACGAGCTCGCCAAGCTGATCCAGAAGAAGACCACCGAGGCCGAGGCGGAGAAGCCGCAGCCTGCGCCGGCTGAGACGACCAAGAAGGGCATCCTGCACTAGGCGACCTGATGCAAAAGAAGATCATCGAGTTCACCAATCTCCTCAGGAAGAGCGGGATCCGCGTGTCCGTTGCGGAGGGCATCGATGCGTTCAACGCGCTCGACGAGCTCTCCCTCGACGACAGGGAGGTCTTCCAGGACGCGCTGCGCTCGTCCATGGTCAAGCGCGGCGACGAGATCCCCACGTTCGACGAGCTCTTCAATCTCTTCTGGTCGGGCTTCTACGACAATCTCAAGGGCGCCTTCGGAGACATGGAGGGCGACCTCGAAGGGATGGGCATCGATCTCGAGCAGCTGCTCAGCCAGCTCGCCGAGATGATGGAGAACATGGACGGCGACCTGGACATGAGCGAGCTCGCCCAGGCGCTCCTCACCCAGGACCTGTCGCAGCTCGAGAACATGATCCGCGCCGCCGCCGAAGATGCGGGCTCCGGTCGCATCGAGAACATGCTCCAGGTCGGGTTCTTCTCGCGCCGAACGACCGAGCAGCTCGGCCTCGAGGGCGCTCAGCAGGACCTCGAGAACCTCGTCGAACGCATGAAGGCGATGGGGATGGGCGACGAGCAGATCCAGCAGATGCAGGATCTGATCCGCAAGCTGATGGAGACGGTCCGCCGATCGGTCCGGAACTTCACCGAGCGGGAGCTGCAGCAGCAGAATCACAACTACATGGAGAAGTTCCGTCGCGAGATGTTGACGGAGAAGAGCTTCTACCACCTGACCGAGGAAGAGATCCTGAAGATGCGCGAGGTCGTCACTCGGCTCGCGCAGCGGATCAAGAACATCCTCTCGATCCGCAAGAAGCGCCTCAAGCGAGGCAAGCTCGATCTCCACCAGACCCTGCGCCGGAACATGGCCCGCGGCGGCATCCCCTTCGAGGTCGTGTACAAGACGCGCCGCAAGGACCGGCCGAAGCTCGTGATCATGTGCGACGTCTCGTCGTCGGTCGCGAACGTGTCGCGCTTCATGCTGCAGTTCATGTACAGCCTGCAGGAAGCCTTCACGAAGATCCGCTGCTACGTGTTCGTCGCCGAGCTCGGAGAGGTGACCGACGTCTTCCACGACGGCGACGTGAACAGCGCGGTCGAGAAGGCGCTCGACGGCGGCGACGTGATCAACGTCTACACGCGCAGCAACTTCGGCTTCGCCTTCCACGAGTTCTGGAAGAACCACCTGGCGGCGATCGACAACAAGACGACCGTCATCATCCTGGGCGACGCGCGCAACAACTACAACGACGCCAAGGCCTGGTGCATCCGCGACATCCAGAACAAGTCCAAGAACCTGGTCTGGCTGAACCCCGAGAGCCCGTCGGCCTGGGGCTTCGGCGACTCCGTGATGGATCGGTACATGCCGTACTGCGACATCGTCGAGGAGTGCCGGAACCTGCGGCAGCTGTCGAAGATCGTCGATCAAATCGTCCTTTGACCGAGTGGGCGGTGCGCATTGCCGCGGTCCCGGGGGACTCATGCTCGTTTGCTGCTTTGGGTGACCTGGCTCGGGAAGGGTCGCTCGTCCGGTTCGGCGGCGGCTGATATCCTGAGGACCTGCCTTATCGGCGGTGAAGGAGGCTGCGAATGAGCGCCGCACAGGACGTGGATTCTACGATCTCTGAAGACCTCGAGCGGACGGCCGCGAAAGGGGTCGCGGCGGAGGACGAGGCTTCCCTCTTCCTGGTCGCGCTTCGCGACGTGGCGATCGCGGCGGCGCTGCTTTCGCTCTTTGCGGCGGCGGAGGCCTGGGCGTCCGTGTCCGGGCTGGCGTTTCCGGCGCTGCTGGCGACGATCGACGGGTTCCTCGTCGGTGCCGCGACCTGCGCGCTCGCGCACGAGTGGGGGCATTTCGTCGGGGCGCGGCTCGGGGGAGGGCACGCGCCGCTCAAGAAGCTGAGCGGCTTCCTGCCGCTCTTCGACTTCGATTACGCGAACAACGACCGGCGCGCGTTCGAGTGGATGGGGCTCGGGGGCAACGCGGCCCACCTCGCGGTCCCGCTCCTCTACTTCGTGGCGCTGCCGACGAGTGGCCCCGGGACCGCCGCGCTGGTCGCCGGCGCCGCCGGCTTCGCGGTCTTCTCGAGCATCATCGAGTGGCCCGTGATCGGGAAGAGCCGAGCCGGCATGCCGGGCCTCGAGGCCCTCGGCACGATCCCGAAGGACTTCGTGAAGCGGACGACGCCGTGGGCAGTGGGGTCGGCTCTCCTGATCTTCCTGGTGCTCTAGGAATCGCCGCCCGTCGCGTCCTGGGACCGCACGCGATAGAGGCGCAGGTCGGGGTAGCCGTCGTAGGCGAGCGCGAAGTGCCGATCGTCGAAGCGGCCCAGCAGGTACATCTCGACGAGCAGGGATCGCGAGACGTCTTCGCTCATCACGAAGGCCGTGAACCCGGGGACGCCGGTCGCGCGCGCGACCACGAGCGCGGCGGACTTCGGGCCCGGGAGCGGCCGGTCGCTCTCGATCCGCCCGTCCAGGGTGAAGACCAGTCGTGAATAGGGTCGCCGGCCGACGCGACCCGTGCGGAAGTCGATCACCGTGCCACTTCCCTCACGCCGGCATCGCGCCTGCCCCTGGACGCGCGACTCACAGTCGAGGGTCACGATCCGCTCGGGATCCGGCCAGCCGGATGCGGCGCTCCACCGACCTCGGCGATGGTGGGTCTCGAAGAATCGGACCGAGCTGCGCGTGAGCGCGACGTGGCTGGGCCCCGGGATCGCGCCGTCGCCCTCGCGAATCGTGTCTCGGAGCGCCGCGTAGTCCTGCGCGAAGGCGCGACGGATCTCGTCCCGGGAATGCGTGTCGAGGTAGGCGATCGTCCGCTGCAGCCGCTGCGGGTCCGAGTCGACGAGGGCGCCCAGATAGAGATGGCCGCGTTCGGGATCGGGAAGGCTCGCGAGGGGCGTCTCGACCCGCGCGAGGTCCTGCATCGGATACGCGTCTCCCCAGTGCCCCCATACCCGTGAACCGTCGGGCACCACCGTGCGGACCCGCTGGAGCGTGCGGAGGAGATCCACCGACAGATACTGGCGGAGCGGATCGCCCCAGATCGTCGTGGGGAGGAGCAGCGCCGTCACCGGAACGGCAAGGAGCACCGAGACGAAGGGGGCCCCGCGCGCGTCGTCCTGCCGCTCGAGCACGAATCGCGTGGCGAGGGTGAGGGCGGCGCCGAGGCCGAGACCTGCGAAGGGCGCCAAAAAAAGCAGGAACCGACTCGACGACAGGAGCCCGAGCAGACCGAGCCCGAGGATGGGGAGGAGTGGGAGGGCGCGCCGCCATTCCGCGAGGCAGCCGAGGAGGGCGAGGAGCAGGCCCGTCCCGGCCAGCCACGCCGGCGAGAGGAGGCGCGAGAGCGACGTCGCGAGCGGGAGGCGCTGGGCTTCGCTGATGCCGTGGGCGGTGTCGTCGCGTAGCCCACGAAGATGGGCTGCCGCAGCCTCGCTCGGCGAGACGCTCGCGGCGGGCGCCACCGCGGGTTCGCTCGAGCGGAGTACCGGGCCGTAGAGCTCCGTCGCTGCCGTGACGTTGCCGAACGAGGCGGCGATCTGCGATGGGCCGACGAAGACGGCGAAGATCGCCGTCAGCAGCGCGACGCGAGCGGGCGGGACCCTGGAAGCGAGCAGCGCGAGCGGGAACGTCGCCAGGTACGCGAGCGCGTAGACCGGCTTGTCGTGCCAGCCGACGACGAACGCCGTGGCGAGACCAGCGGCGATCGTCGTCCCGATCTGTCGGGCAGGGCCGTGGGTCGGCCGGACGGCGGCGACGAGCAGGCTCGCCGTCCACAGGCCCAGCAGGATGACGGCGTCGGTGTCGATCCGGAAGATCGAGGTGCGGGCGTAGACGGCGGCGGAGCTGGCGCCGAGGGTCGCCCCGACGAGCCCGGCGGCCGGCCAACCGGAGCGCGCGAAGAGCAGCGCGGCCGGAATCAGGAAGAGCGCGCCGGTCAGCAGGGCGAAGAGCGGGGCGACCGCGTACACGTTCGAGTCGCTGGCGTTCGCCAGGAAGGCCAGGGTCCGCGCCAGCCACGGCACTTCCTGGGACCCATGCGGCTCCTCGGCTGACGAGCCCGGCTCGGCCGGCGCGGCGCTTCGCTCGGCGAACTCGCGCGCGGCCCGGAGTGCGTAGAAGGAGTCGGGACCGGCCACCATCACCTCGCCGGCGAAGAACCGTCCGCGATCCGACTGCACCCCGGCGTAGTGGCTGATCCGGGGGGCGTAGGTGAGCAGCAGGAGGAGGGCGAGCGCGGCGAAGAAGGCCACCCTCGTTCTCCGGTCGAACGCAGGCTCTCCTTCGGGATGGCTCACGGGCGTCCCCGCCGCGGTCGAAAGCGGGCCGCGCTCCCGCCGTCAGCGCAATGGGCGCTTCGGAAAGAAAAACGGCCCGCTCTCCGGGAGGAGAGCGGGCCGTTCGTCAGGGGGAGAGGCGGCGGACTCATTCAATGGGGGGTGAGAGGTTGGACATTTCAGAAGAAATGGCCAATCCGCCGCCACTCCGAAACCCTATGACTTGTTGGCATTATGGCGGGCTTCGGAGGCTTGTCAATCGCGTTTTGAAACTCCGTCACATGGAATGTAAAAACGGCGCAATTTCACAGGTTTTTGTGGGTTTTCGATCCAAATTCTGAGCCAATCGAGGGGGCCTTCCCGGGGCCCTGAACCCAGCCTGATCCGATCGACGCTCCGGCGTCTCTCCGGTAGTGTGGCGCCCGCTCCGACCCTCTCCCGCGCGAGATCTACGTGGACGCCAAACGCTTCGCCATCCGCACCTACGGCTGCCAGATGAACGTCCACGACTCCGAGAAGGTCGCGACGCTCCTCGAGGATGCCGGTCTCGACGCGGCCCCGGGCGAGGCGGAGGCGGACGTGCTGGTGATCAACACCTGCTCGATTCGCGACAAGGCCGAGCATCAGCTCTACAGCGACCTCGGCAAGCTGCGCGCCTGGAAGGACGCGAAGGCCGGGCGCGTGGTTGGCGTCGCGGGCTGCGTCGCGCAGCAGGTCGGCGACAAGCTGCTCGGCCGCTTCGATCACGTCGACTTCGTGTTCGGGACCCACAACTTGAGACGCGTGGGCGAGATGCTCGAGGCGGCGGACTCGGGGACGCGGGCCGCCTGGGTCGGCGAGGACGCCAGCCCCGAGCGCTTCGACCTGCCCATGCGGCGACCGGAGGCCCCGGTCGGCCGCCGCCACAGGGCCTTCGTCACCGTCATGGAAGGCTGCGACATGTTCTGCAGCTTCTGCATCGTGCCCTCGACCCGCGGCCGCGAGATCAGCCGCGTCGCGACGGCGATCGAGGCGGAGGTCCTATCCCTGGCGGAGCAGGGGATCCGGGAAGTGACGCTCCTGGGGCAGACGGTGAATGCGTACGGCCGGCACGACGTGCGCCGGGGGCAGGCCGCGGCGGTCGGGACGATGCCGTTTGCGGAGCTGCTGGCGCGGCTCGACGCGATCCCCGGGATCGAGCGCATCCGGTACACGAGCCCGCACCCGCTCTTCTACGACGACGAGCTGATCCGCGCCCACGGCGAGCTGGCGAGCCTCTGTCCTCATGTCCACCTGCCCGTGCAGAGCGGCTCGAACCGGATCCTCGAGGCGATGCGCAGGCGGTACACCCGGGAGCGCTACTTCGAGATCGTCGACGCGCTCCGGACCGCGCGGCCGGACGTGTCGATCACGTCCGATCTGATCGTGGGCTTTCCCGGCGAGACGGAATCCGACTTCGAGGACACCCTCGACCTGGTCGAGCGTGCCGCCCTCGTCGACAGCTTCAGCTTCAAGTACTCGCCCCGGCCGGGCACGAAGGCAGCGGAGATGACCGACGAGGTGTCGCCGGAGGTCGCACAGGATCGCCTCGAGCGGCTGCAGGCGAAGCAGAAGGTCCAGACCCTGGCCTACCACGCGCGACGCGTGGGCGAGCAGGCCCTGGTCTTCGTCGACGGGGAGAGCCGGCGAGGCGACGGCCAGCTCTCGGGCCGGGATCCCCAGCACCGGGTCGTGAACGTGGATCTGGCCCCGGGCCACCGCATCGTCCCGGGCGACGCGCTGGCGGTCGACCTGGTGGAGGCGCTCCCCCACTGCCTGATCGGGGTCCCGATCGACCCCGCGCTGCGGGCGCCGTCCCCCGCCTGAGCCGCCCCGCCGACCCCTCGGCCCCCGAACGATGGCCCCGGATTTCCCCCGATCCCGGGTGAAGTCACGCGCCGGATCTGCCGATGTGCAGAGAAGTGTCGACCGCGCCCGGAGCCCGGCGGTGGCCGCATCTCGCGTCCTTCCGGGTCCCCGTCGCGTCGGCCAGCGAGGGAGTTCCCGCGACGCGGGCGACTCGCTCGAGCGAGGGGTGATGAGCAAGGCGCGCATACTGGCGGTCGACGATCAGCGCTATTTCCGCGAGCTGATCGAGGGACTGCTCGACGACGAGGGCTACGCCGTCCAGACGTGCGCTTCCGGTGAGGAAGCGTTGCACGTCCTGGAGCGCGAGGACTTCGACGTCATCGTGACCGACCTCGTGATGCCCGGGATCGACGGCGCCGAGCTCGTGCGGCGTGTGAAGGAGCGCAGCCCCGACCAGGCGGTCGTGATGGTGACCGGCGTGGTCGACGTCGAGACCGCCGTCGACGCGATGAAGCTGGGCGCGACGGACTACATCCTGAAGCCCTTCGATCGCGCGGCCCTCGTCGATGCCCTCGAAAAGATCCTGGCCCAGCAGAAGCTCGCCCACGAGCACGCTCGGCTGATGGAAGAGAATCTGGAGTTCATGGGCGTGCTCTCGCTGGTCGAGCGCGCGACGGGACTCTTCTCGACCCTCTCGGTCGAGCCGCTCGCGGAGCGGATCGTCGAAGGGCTGTGCCTGGAGACCCGCGCCCAGTCCGGCGTCCTGTGGGTCGCCGAGGATCCCGGCCGGGGTGAGCTCGAGCTGGTCGGCGCCCGCGGCATGGTGCGCGTCGATGGCGAGCCCGAACGGGTCGACCTCGCGGATCTCGAATCCGCCTGGGCCCCTGGGCTCGGCGACGCGCGGTCGGTGGTCGCGGCGATCCCCGAAGACATCGACGGCGTGGCCGCGCTCTACGTTCCGCTCCGGGTCGGTGCGACGACCCTCGGCGTCGCGCGGCTGTCGGACAAGCTCGACGGAGAGCCCTTCGATGCGAACGACGGCGTGCGCGCAGAGAAGTTCGGTGAGTACGGCGCGATCGCGATCCAGAACGCGCTGCGTTTCCGCTCCCTCGAGCGCCGTTCCCTGCGCGACCCGGAGACGCGCGCCTACTCCCAGGCCTATCTCGAGGACGCCGTCCGGAACGAGATCCAGAAGGCCAATCGATTCGGGCATCGCTTCTCCCTGCTCCGCGTGGAGATCGAGGGTCTGCAAGGCGCTTCCGACGACGACGGCGTCATCGTCGATCGTGAGGCGGTCGAAGCGGCACGCCGGATCGAGGGGGCGCTGCGGGCGACGGACCTGATGGCGACCTCGGCGGACGGCGCCTTCGTGCTCCTGCTGCCCCAGACCGATGCCCTCGGCGCTGGCGTCCTGGCCCAGCGCATTCGGGCCGCCTTCGCGGCGCTCTGGGAAGGACGCGCCGCACCGATCTGGCGCTTCGCAGCCACCACGTTCCCGGTCGATGCCACCCAACTCGAAGGCCTCGAGCGCGTGCTCGCGGAGCGGGTTACCCAGGCCGAGAACAGCCTGCTCGCGCAGCGCAGCGAATTCGCGCGCGCCCAGGCCCTCGACCCGCTCTTCGATCAGCTGCTCGAGCTCGGCAGCGTGCAGGCTTCCCAGGTCGAAGGCCAGGTGCTGCGCTTCGTCCTCGAAGACATCGTGCGCCGACCCGCCGAGCGCGGCGTGCTCTTCCTCTCGCCGGGCGTGCGCTGGCTCCCGGACGTGCTCGAGACCCTCGAGGAGATCCGCCCCTTCGCGGCACGGACCGAGATCGTCCTGCTCGCCGAAGGCGAGCCCCGGGACACGCATCCCCAGGTGACCTGGGTCGCGAAGTCGGGGCTCGATTCCCGGCGTCCCTTCCTCGTGTACTACGGCGACGGGCCGGCCTACGCGATGATCGGACAGGTCACCCTCGCCGCCGCGCGCGCCGCGATCTTCCAGACCGCCGATCGCGCCCTCGTCGAACACCTCGCCTTCGAGCTCCAGCGCGAGCTCGAAATCGTGCTGTCGGTGTAGGGAGCATCATGTCGAACGACCTCGTCCTGATCGCCGATCCCAACGCCGGCCGCGCGCGCCGCGTGGCCACTGCCCTCGAAGCGGCGGGCCGTCCCTGCGCGGTCGCCGCCCACGGAGCGGGAGCCCTCGAGATCGCGCTTGCGGATCAGCCCCGCGTGATCGTGGCCCACGTCGACCTGCCGCTGGTCGATCCCGGCAAGCTCTCCGAGATCCTGCGCGCGAATCCGCGGACCCGCGCCGCGCGCTTCCTGTTCCTCGGCGTCGACGCAAGCCGCGAGGCGAGCCTCGGCGGCGTCGGCGACGAGTGCCTGCCGGCGGAAGCCGAGACCAACGACGTCCAGGACGCCGTCGAGATCCTGCTCGACCGCCAGGCGCGCATCGAAGCTCTCGAGGAGCGCGCGAGCTGCGAGCGCGAGTTCGAGGGACAGCTCGCCGAGCTGCGGCCCGCCGAGCTGCTCCAGATGCTCTCGGTGCGGCGCTCGACGGGCAGGCTGACCCTCGCGCCCGAGCTCGAGGACGGCAGCACCCCGGACGGCTGGATCCTGGTCAACGAGGGCGAGATCCACGCCGCCGGCGTCGGCCCGGCGATCGCGGAGAAGGCCCTCTACCGCATGCTCGACTGGGGGCTCGGTGAGTTCTTCTTCGAGCCGACCGCGATGGACCGCCCGGCGATGATCAAGGCGCCGACGCGCTCGGTGCTCGCCGAGGGCCTGCGTCAGCTCGACGAGTGGAACCGCCTCTCCCCGAAGCTCCCGCCCCTCGAGTCGCCGGTGAAGCTGTGTGTCGATCGCGGCGAGCTACCGACGACGGTCCACCCGCTCACCCAGGAGGTGCTCGGGCTGCTCGAGGACTCCGACCGGGTCGGAGACGTCGTCGAGCGCTGCCAGCACCCCGACTATCAGGTGCTGCGCACTCTGCACACGCTCTCGGAGCGGGGCATCGTCGAGTTCGGTCGAGCGCGCATCGCGCCCCCCGAGACCGTCACCGGCCACGCGCTCTTCCACGAGGCCCAGGTGCGGCGGCTGCACGGCTTCGCCGCTCAGGGCCTCGGTCGCGACGCGCCGCCGCCGTCCTGCAAGCTGCTGGTCGTCGGTGCGAGCACCGGCGGCGTCGAGCTCTTCACGCAGCTGCTCGTCAAGGTGCCCGGTGCCGAGCTCGCCCCGCGCTTCGAGCGCGGGCAGGTCGGCCCGAACGACCTCGAGTCGATCGCGCGGATCGCCGTCGACGGCGATTTCGGCATCGACCTCGTCCACGTCCCGACCGACGCCGCCCACGAAGCGCTCTGGCACTTCGCGGGCCACCACGCCCTGGGCACGGTGTTCCTGCTCGACGCCGAGGTCGGCGCGTCGGCGGCCGGGCTGGCCGCGGTCGCCCGGACGCTCGGGGAGGCGCCGGACGCACGCACGTTCCACGTCGTGATGCTCGCCGACGGCGAGCGGCTGTCCCCGGACGACCTGCGCGACAACCTGTCGCTGATCGACGAGGCGAGCCTCTTCCTGCTGCCGATCGAGCCCGAGAAGGATCCGAGCTCCCTGCTTCGCAGCCTCTTCGCGAGGATCGTGCCGTGAGGGCTATCGAGACGACACAGAGGAGCGTCGCGTGAGGGCGTCCCAGCTGAAACAGTTCGCGCTGCTCACGGAGTTCAGCGAAGAGGAGCGCGAGGCCCTGGCCGATCTGCTCGAAGAGCGGACCCTGCCGGACGGCAAGAGCGCGTTCCGCGAGGGCTCCGAGGCCGAGGGGATGGTCCTCCTCGCCGAGGGCCGACTGAAGCTCAAGAGCAAGCGCACCGGCGCCGTCGTCGCCGTGCTCGAAGCGCCGGCGCATCTCGGTGCGGCGTCGCTCTTCGCGTTCGGCAAGCGCGAGGTGACCGCGCTCTCCGACGGCGGCGCGACGATCCACCTGCTGCCGAGGACCGGCTTGCCGCGACTCGCGGACGACGCGCCGCGCGCCGCGTTCCGGCTCGCGGAGGCCGTCGCCGGGGAGCTGGCGGGTCTCGTCCGGAACGGCCTCGACGTCCTGGCAGAACACGATCTCGGAGAGACGAAGTAGGGCGCCTCTCCGGTCCATCCGCCGGTCCGCTTCCTTGAAACCGCGCGGTGCCGCGATATCCTCCGGCATCGTTTCGCGGGGGTGACGCGGCCGGGTGATCTCCGGACCGTTTTCGACGTCCCTACCGCACACCTCGCGCTGCGATGAACCATCCCAGCTCCGCTGTGATTGCCGATCGCAGCTCCGCTGCGACGCACCATCCCAGCTGCGCGCGAGGTGTCCAGATGACGCAACCCGAGATCCGCGAGGGCCTCACCTTCGACGACGTGCTGCTCGTGCCGAGCGCGTCCGAGGTCCTGCCGAACGACGTCGATCTCAAGACGCGCCTCACGACCTCGATCGAGCTGAATACACCGCTGATCTCCGCGGCGATGGACACGGTCACCGAGCACGAGACCGCGATCTGCATGGCCCGCAACGGTGGGATCGGGATCGTCCACAAGAATCTCTCCGTCGCCGAGCAGGCCGCGGAGGTCGACAAGGTCAAGCGCTCGGAGTCGGGGATGATCGTCGACCCGATCACCATGCGTCCCGAGCAGCCGATCCGCGAGGCGCTCGAGGTGATGAGTCGCTTTCGCATCTCGGGCGTCCCGGTCACCCGGGAAGGCAAGGCGGTCGGCATCCTCACCAACCGCGACCTGCGCTTCGTGAAGGACGTCACGGCCGAGATCTCGACCGTGATGACGAGCGAGGGGCTCGTGACCGTCGAGCCCGGGACGACGATGGAACGCGCCCGCGAGCTCCTTCATCAGCACCGCATCGAGAAGCTGCTGGTCGTCGATCCCGCCGGCAAGCTCTGCGGCCTGATCACGATCAAGGACATCGAGAAGACCGAGCGCTACCCGGACGCGTGCAAGGACGACCTCGGGCGCCTGCGCAGTGGCGCGGCGATCGGCGTCGGGCCGGATCGCCTCGAGCGATGTCAGGCGCTCGTCGATGCCGGTGTGGACGTCGTGATCGTCGATACCGCCCACGGTCATTCCTCGGGCGTGCTCGAGACGATCCGCGAGCTGACCAGTCACTTTCCGGATCTCTCCCTCGTTGGCGGCAACGTCGCGACGGCGGAGGGCGCCGAGGCGCTGATCAAGGCTGGGGTCTCCGCGGTGAAGGTCGGCGTCGGGCCCGGCTCGATCTGCACGACGCGCGTCGTGGCGGGGGTCGGCGTTCCGCAATTCACCGCGATCCGCGATGCCTCGGAGGTCGCCTCCCGCTCGGGGGTGCCGGTGATCGGCGACGGCGGGATCAAGTTCTCCGGCGATGTCGTGAAGGGCCTCGCCGCCGGTGCGTCGACGATCATGATCGGGTCGCTCTTCGCCGGGACCGACGAGTCGCCGGGCGAGGTCGTGCTCTTCCAGGGTCGCTCGTACAAGGTCTACCGGGGCATGGGCTCGATCGGCGCAATGGCCGCCGGCAGTCGCGACCGTTATTTCCAGGACGAGGTCACGAACGACAAGCTCGTGCCGGAAGGGATCGAGGGACGCGTGCCGTACCGCGGCAGCCTCTCGCAGTCCCTGCATCAGCTCTACGGCGGCCTGCGATCGGGCATGGGCTATTGCGGCGCGGCCGACCTCGGCGCCCTCCGCGCCAATGCGAACTTCGTGCGCATCTCCTCGGCTGGACTCCACGAGAGCCACGTCCACGACGTGATCGTGACCAAGGAGGCCCCGAACTACCGCCTCGAATGAGAGTCGGCGCGACGCTGCCACCCCCCCATCGTATGGGCAGCGTCCCCGGATCCCGCTCAGGGACCCAATCACCCCTCGCGCGGCCCCCCGACCCCGCGACCCAACCCGGCAGCGTCCCGGGAGACCCCTCATGTCCGTCGGAAACGACTCTCTCAATCGCCGCGGCGCTCTCGACTCGCGGATCCTCGTCCTCGACTTCGGCGCGCAGTACTCCCAGCTGATCGCGCGCCGCGTGCGCGAGAGCCAGGTCTACTGCGAGCTCGTGCCGGCAGACGTCTCCCTCGATCGGATCAAGGATTTCCGGCCGACGGGCGTGATCCTCTCCGGTGGCCCGTCTTCGGTGCTCGATCCCGATTCGCCCGACATGGACGAGGGCGTGCTCCAGCTCGGCGTGCCCGTCCTCGGCATCTGCTATGGGCTCCAGCTGCTGGTCCAGAAGCTCGGTGGCCAGATCGAATCCGCGGACGACCGGGAATACGGACGCGCGGAGCTCGAGATCATCCAGGACGACCCGCTCTTCGCCGGGCTCTCTAAATCCTCGGAAGGGGACGACGAGCAGGTCGTGTGGATGAGCCACGGCGACCGGGTCCTGGGCCTGCCCGACGACATGCACGTGATCGCGACGTCCGGCGGCTCTCCCTTCGCCGCGGTCCGCTCGACCCGCGGACCCTACTGGGGCGTGCAGTTCCATCCGGAGGTGGTGCACACCCAGAACGGTGTGCGCATGCTCGAGAACTTCGTGCACGGCATCTGCGGCTGCGAGCCGTCCTGGACGATGTCGAGCTTCGTGGACAACACGGTCGAGTCGATTCGCGCGCACGTGGGCGACAAGCGGGCCGTCTGTGGCCTGTCCGGCGGCGTCGACTCCTCGGTCGCTGCGGCGCTCGTGCACCGCGCGGTCGGCGAACAGCTGACCTGCATCTTCGTCGACCACGGCATGATGCGGAAGAACGAGCGCCAGGAGGTCGAGGCACTCTTCGCAGAGGCCCTCGGAGTCGAGCTGATCTCGGTCGACGCGAGCGAGCGCTTCCTGAAGGCCCTCGAAGGCGTCTCCGAGCCCGAGAAGAAGCGCAAGATCATCGGCAACATCTTCATCGAGGTGTTCGACGAGGTCGCCGCCCGGATCACGGAAGAGCGGGGTGACGTGGGCTTCCTCGTGCAGGGCACCCTCTACCCGGACGTGATCGAGAGCGTCTCCGTGAAGGGCAAGTCCGTCACGATCAAGACCCACCACAATGTCGGCGGGCTGCCGGACGACATGAAGCTCGAGCTGGTCGAGCCCCTGCGCGAGCTCTTCAAGGACGAGGTGCGCGCGGTCGGTCGCGAGCTCGGGCTGCCGGCGCGCGCGCTGGGGCGGCATCCGTTCCCGGGCCCCGGTCTCGGCATCCGGATCCTCGGGGAGGTCACCCCCGAGCGGCTCGAGCCGCTCCGTGAAGCCGACGCGATCATGGTCGAGGAGATCCGCGAAGCGGGGCTCTACGACGAGATCTGGCAGGCGCTGGTGGTCTTCCTCCCGGTCCAGAGCGTGGGCGTCATGGGAGACGACCGGACCTACGAGAACGTCGTGGCCGTGCGCTGCGTGACGTCGACGGACGCGATGACCGCCGACTTCGCGCACATCCCCTACGACGTGCTCGGGCGGATCTCGAACCGGATCATCAACGAGGTCCAGGGGATCAACCGCGTCGTCTACGACATCTCGAGCAAGCCCCCGGCCACGATCGAGTGGGAATAGGGGAGGGCTAGCCGGTGCCCAAGCCCTTCGTCCACCTCCATCTCCACACCCAGTACTCGCTCCTCGACGGCGCGATCAAGCACAACCCGCTCTTCGAACGGGCGAAGTCGGCGAACATGCCGGCGGTCGCGCAGACCGATCACGGCAACCTCTTCGGGACCATCGAGTTCTACGAGAAGGCCCGCGCGAACGGCGTCAAGCCGATCATCGGCTGCGAGGCCTACTTCGCCGGGGGCTCGCGCTTCGACCGGGAACGTAAGCAGCGGGAGGAGACGGGGTACGACTCCGTCAACCATCTGCTGCTGCTGGCGATGAACGACACGGGTTACGCCAACCTGATGAAGCTCATCTCGAAGGCCTACCTCGAGGGCTTCTACTACAAGCCGCGGATCGACTGGGAGCTCCTCGAACAGCACCACGAGGGTCTGATCTGCACGTCGGGCTGCCTCTCGTCCCCGGTCTCGCGGGCGATCACCGCCGGTGAGCCGGACAAGGCCTGGACCCTCGCCCAGGACTTCCACCGCCTCTTCGGAGACCGCTACTACCTCGAGGTGATGCGCCACGGCATCCAGGACCAGGAGATCGTCAACCAGGAACTCTTCAAGATGCACCACGACATGGGCATCCCCCTGGTCGCGACGAACGACGCCCACTACCTCGAAGAGCACGACCACGACGACCACGACGTGCTGTTGTGCGTGGGGACGGCGGCGAACGTTTCGGACGAGAAGCGATTCCGGTTCGACGGCTCCGGCTTCTACGTCAAAGACGGCGATGCGATGCACGAGGTCTTCCACGACTATCCGCAGGCCGTCGAGAACACGCTCGAGATCGCGGAGCGGTGTGACGTCGAGATCGACATGGACACCTATCACATGCCGGACTACCAGGTCCCGGCGGGCAAGAGCCTCGAGCAGGTGATGGAAGAGCAGGCCTTCTCGGGCCTTCGCGAGAAGCTCGGGATGGAGCCGGACGCGCCCTTCGAAGGGGACCGCGGCAAGGCCTACGTCGAGCGGCTGCATCACGAGCTCGGCGTGATCAACAAGATGGGCTTCCCCGGCTACTTCCTGATCGTCGCCGACTTCATCAACTACGCGAAGCAGAACGGGATCCCCGTCGGTCCCGGCCGCGGGAGCTCCGCCGGCAGCCTCGTCGCGTACGGCATGAACATCACGAACGTCGACCCGATCGAGTACGACATCATCTTCGAGCGCTTTCTGAATCCGGAGCGGATCTCGATGCCGGATATCGACGTCGACTTCTGCATGCGGGGCCGCGAGCAGGTGATCCGCTGGGTCGCGGACAAATACGACGGCAAGGTCCCGGAGCGCACGGAGGACGACCCGCGGCACGAGCTGGATGGCAAATACGACGAGATGCGCGTCGCGCAGATCGCCACGTTCGGGACCCTGCAGGCGAAGGCGGCCATCCGGGACGTGGGTCGCGTGCTGGGCATGAGCTTCGGCGACGTGGACCGGATCGCGAAGCTCGTCCCGGAAGTGCTCGGGATCAAGCTCGCCGACGCGATCACGCAGTCCCCGGAGCTGCGGGCCCTGATGGACTCCGACTCCCAGGTGAAGCGGCTGGTCGATACCGCGCAGAGCCTGGAAGGGCTCACGCGCCACGCCTCGAAGCACGCCGCCGGGGTCGTGATCGGGACGAAGCCCCTGATCGACATGGTCCCGCTCTACAAGGATCCGAAGTCCGGCGACGTGATGACCCAGTACAACATGGTCAACGTCGAGCAGGTCGGCCTCATCAAGTTCGACTTCCTCGGGCTCAAGACCCTCACCCTGATGGCGGACGCGGAGCGCATGATCCGCAAGAAGGAGGGCTTCCAGGACTTCGACGTGAACGCCATCCCGATGGACGACGACGTCACCTACGACCTCCTCTGCGGCGGCGACACGGAGGGCGTGTTCCAGGTCGAGTCCTCGGGCATGACCGACCTCGTGCTGAAGCTCAAGCCCCGCACGTTCCGTGAGATCATCCCCCTCGTCGCGCTCTATCGACCGGGTCCGCTCCAGTCGGGGATGGTCGACGACTACGTGGCGCGGAAGAACGGAGTCACGAAGATCGAGTATCTCCATCCCTCGATCGTCGACCTGACCGAGGAGACCCTCGGCGTCATCGTCTACCAGGACCAGGTGCTGCAGATCGCACAGAAGATGGCCGGCTACAGCCTGGGCGAGGCAGATCTGCTGCGCCGCGCGATGGGCAAGAAGAAGGCCGAGGTGATGCAGGAGCAGCGCGAGCGCTTCGTCGACGGTTCCGTCGCCAACACGTCGGAGAAGATCGACAAGCACGAGGCCGGGCACGTCTTCGACATGATCGTCGAGTTCGCGGGCTACGGCTTCCCGAAGGCGCACTCCACCGCCTACGCCTACATCACTTATCAGACAGCCTATTTGAAGGCCAATCACCCCGCGGAGTTCCTGGCCTCCGTGTTGACGATCGAGTCGGCCAACCACGATCGGCTCTCGCGCTACATCGCGCACGTCCGCGAGAAGTCGATCGAGATCCTGCCGCCGGACGTGAACGAGTCCGAGCAGGACTTCGGCGTGGTCGACGGTGCGATCCGCTTTGGCTTCGCCGGCATCAAGAACGTTGGCGCAGGCGCGATCGAGTCGGTGCTCGAGGCGCGACGCGAGGGCGGGTCCTTCGAGAGCCTCTTCGACTTCGCGGATCGCGTCGACGGCAAGAAGGTGAATCGGCGCGTGGTCGAAGCCCTCGTGAAGTGCGGCGCCTTCGACTCGCTGCATCCGGGACGCGCGTCGGTCTGGGCCTCGATCGAGACGGCCCTCGAGCGCGCGGCTCGGGCCCAGCGCGATCGCGCGGTGGGACAGGAGAGCCTCTTCGGGGGCTTCGGCGGAAACCGCGAGAGCGAGGGCCTCGATCAGCCGAAGCTGATCGAAGCGACCGATTGGGGGGAGCGCGAGCGCCTCGGGCACGAGAAGGAGCTGCTCGGCTTCTACGTGACCGGGCACCCCCTCGCGGAGGTGGCGCCGCTGCTCGCGCGCTTCACCGACACGACGGCCCTCGCGACCGAGGGCAAGGCCGGGCGTGAGATCCGCGCAGGCGGATTGCTGACGGGGCTGCGCGAGACCCGGACCAAGCGCGGCCAACGCATGGGCTTCGGACAGCTCGAGGACCTCGAGGGCAGCTTCGAGCTCGTGATCTTCACGGAGCCCTTCGAGCAGCACGTCGAGCTGCTGCGGACGGCCAAGGACGGCACGGGCGCCGAAGGGGAGGTGGGACCGATTCCCCTGGTGATCCACGGCACCCTCGAAGAGGGCGACCCTGCGAAGATCCTGGTGCGCGACGTGACCCGCCTCGACCACGCCGAGGAAAAGCTCTCGGCGAGCCTGCGCGTGCGCGTCCAGTCGCCGGACGTGACCCGCGACCGGCTGATCGCGCTGCGCAAGTTGTTGGGATCCCATGCGGGGGATTGCGGTGTCTATCTCCACATCACGATCCCGGGCGAGAGCGAGACCGTCCTTGGCGTCGGTGGGATCCGCGGGGTCGCGGCGTCGGCGGCGCTGTGCCGCGAGGTCGATCGGCTCTTCGGCCGACCGGTGACCGAACGGGCGATGTAGCGTTCTGCCGACCGGTGACCGAACGGGCGATGGAGCGTTCGGCGGCACGCCGAGCGGACGCGGTAGACTGCGCGGCGGTCACCAGGGGGGAAGCATGCACACGCGACGAGGCAGGCGCGGACACGGGGCGAGGTCCGCCTGGATCGCAGGGGGCGTCGCCCTCGCGCTCGGCGTCGGCTACTCCGTCAGATCCGCCGACGCGTTCGCTGCCGAGTCCGAGGTCCGTCGCGTCGAGGCGATCGGGATCTACGGCATTCGTGACTCGATGCGCACGAAGGTGATTCCGCGGGACGAGGCGATCTCGAACGCGCGCTGGGAGGGCGTGTCGCGGGTCGCGCTCGAGCTGATCGGGGAGTCGGGCCCGGCGCCGAACGAAGACGAAGGCCTCGACTTCGACGAAGGGCTGACCGGCCTCGCGAGCGACGGACGGACGGACCCGGCGACCGATCCTCCGCTCGAGCTGCAAGGCGGAGACCCGGGCCTCGTCGCCGAGGTCGACCCCGACGACGTGCGGCTCGACCGGACGGCACCGAGCGACGACGAGGTCGCTCTGCTCTCGACCGTCCTCGGCAAGGACATGCTCCCCTACACCCGGGGCTTCCGGATCGTCGAGGACCAGGGCGAGCTGCCGGTGCTCTTCGACGACGCGCCCGGCGTCGACACCGAGTACGTCGTCGTCGTCGAGGTCGTCGTCGACGTGGGTCGGGTCGAGGCCGCGCTCGAAGAGGCGGGCCTGGTGGTGGCCACCGGCGCGGCGCCAGAGGAGGCGCTGACTCTCGAGCTGGTCGGCCTCGCGCGCTACGAGGCCCTCGAGCGGGTGCTCGCAGCGCTCCGCGGCCCCTTGGGCGCCACCCGGGTCTCCACCCTCGAATTCGAGCGGGAGCGGCAGCTGTTGGCCGTCGAGGGCCCCTTCGACGCGGAGGTCCTGGCGACGCTTCTCGCGGACTTCAGTGATCCCCAGCTCGTGCTCGAGCCGATCGCCCTGGACCCGATCTACGGCCGACTGAGGGTCCTCGCGCGCTGGTTTCCGGCCCTCGAAGAGGGCGAACGCGAGGGCGGGCCGCCGGCCGCGGCCGGGGGACGCTGAAACGCGGACAGGATTCGCCTCGCGCGGGTCTCGCTTCCGGAGTTCGACCCGATCCGTCCCGGATCCCCGCCGGAGGCGGTTGACGCCCCCCGATAAAAAGGGTAATCAATCCGCCGCTTTAGCTGGATCATAGACACGTAGCTCAGGGGTCTAGAGCACCGCCTTGACATGGCGGGGGTCGGCGGTTCAAATCCGCCCGTGTCTACCAGTCTTTTTTCCACGGCCGGATCACGGAGGCGCTGGGGGGCGTTTTCGCTGGAAGCCCGCGACGGGTGATCCAGCGCTGTGGTGTCGGCGCCGCTGCTCGCTGTCGAGAGTGCGCGCCGTGCGGTTCGGGGGCAGCGGTGAATCGTCACGAAGACAACATGGAAGGCCATTGGCTGCGCTCGGTTCCGGGTCGCACGGGCCGCCGCGTGTGTCCGCAGTTCGCCCTGGTTACCCACCATGACTGACGCGGTCACCGTCACGCTTCCCGACGGCAAGCAGCTCGAGCTCGCCGCCGGCGCGACCGTCCTCGACGTCGCCGCGGAGATCGGCCCCGGACTCGCCAAGGCGGCGCTCGCCGGTCGGATCGACGGTGCGCTGGTCGACCTTCGCGCGCCGATTCGCGAGGACGTCGCGCTCTCGATCGTGACGTCGAAGGACGAAGCCGGCGGCGAAGTGATCCGGCACTCGGCCGAGCACGTGATGGCCGACGCCGTGAAGAGGCTCTTTCCGGAGGCGCAGGTCGACGCGGGCCGGACCGACCACTCCGACAAGTTCCAGTACGACTTCCTCGTCGACGAGCCCTTCACGCCGGAAGATCTCGAGCGGATCGAGAAGGAAATGAACTCGATCCTCGCAGAAGGCGCGAGCTTCGAGCGGCAGGTCCTCACTCGTGACGAGGCCGCCGAGCTCTTCCGTGGCCTCGGCGAGGAGCTCAAGCTCTCGCGCCTCGGCGACATCCCGGAAGACGCCGAGATCACCGTCTTCCGACACGGCGACTTCGCCGATCTCTGCCGCGGTCCGCACGTCCAGTCGACGAAGCAGATCGGCGCCGTCAAGCTGACCGAATCGAGCGGGACCTACTTCCGCGGCGACGAGTCCGGCCCGAAGCTCCAGCGCATCTACGGCACCGCGTTCGAGAGCAAGAAGGCCCTGAAGAGCCATCTCGCCCGGCTCGAAGAAGCCAAGAAGCGCGACCACCGCCGCGTCGGCGCCGACCTCGGACTCTTCCACCTCGACCCGCTCGCCCCGGGCTCGCCGTTCTACCTGCCCAAGGGCATGGCGCTCTACAACGAGCTCGTCCGCTTCGTCCAGGACCTCTATCCCAAATACGGATACCAGGAGGTCATGACGCCCCAGCTCTTCCGATCGGACCTCTTCAAGACCTCGGGCCACTATCAGAAGTTCCACGGCGACATGTACTGGTTCGAGGGCAGCGACGAGGGCGAAGAGCTCGGCGTCAAGGCGATGAACTGCCCGGGCCATTGTCATCTGTTCTCGACCGGCAAGCGCAGCTACCGCGAGCTGCCGGTCCGCTGGGCCGAGTTCTCGCGCCTCCATCGCAACGAGCGCAGCGGCACCCTGAACGGCATCACCCGCGTCCGCACCTTTGCCCAGGACGATGCGCACATCTACTGCGAGCCCGACCAGGTGCCGCAGGAGATCGACAGCTTCTTCCAGATGACCGCCGAGATCTACGAGAAGCTCGGGGTGGAAGGCGTCGAGATGGCCGTGTCGACCCGGCCCGAGGAGTTCCTCGGTGAGCCGGCGGATTGGGACGTGGCCGAGAAGGCCCTCGTCGAGGCCGTCGAGCGCGCCGGCTTCCAGTGCCAGATCAAGGAGGGCGAGGCCGCCTTCTACGCACCGAAGGTCGAGGCGGACTTCAAGGACGTGTTGGGCCGCGCGTGGACCCTGGCGACGATCCAGATCGACATGGCGATGCCCGGCCGCTTCGGCCTCCGCTATGTCGGCCGCGACGGCGAGCTCCATCAGCCCGCGATGCTCCATCGCGCGATCCTGGGCTCCCTCGAGCGCTTCATCGGGATCTACATCGAGCATACCGGCGGTGATTTCCCGTTCTGGCTGAGCCCGATCCAGGTCGTGATCCTGCCGATTGCCGACCGTCACGCCGATCGGGCCCATCAGATCCGAGCCGCACTCTCCGAAAAGGGGGTGCGTGCAGAAGTCGACGATCGGAGCGAGACTCTCGGGTTCCGGATCCGAGAGGGTCAGACCCAGAAGATTCCGCTCACCCTCGTGATCGGAGACGAAGAAGTCGAGCGGGGGACGGTTTCCCCGCGATTGCGTAAATCCAAGCAGGCAGCGGACGCGATGTCGGCGGAGGCGCTCGTGGAAGAGTTGGCCCTCGCGAACGCCGAACGTCGCAAAGCCCCGCTGGCCTGAGGAGGAGAGTCACATCCCGTCCAGATCCAGATTCAGGATCGTTCAACCCGAGCGTGATCAAACGCGGGTGAACGAGAGGATTCGAGTCCGCGAAGTCCGCGTCATCGGCGCCGACGGCGAGCAGCTCGGCGTGATGCCGCCGGAAGCCGCCCTCGACCTCGCTCGCGAGGACGGTCTCGATCTGGTGGAGGTCGCCGCGAACTCGCGTCCGCCCGTCTGCCGGATCATGGACTACGGCAAGTTCAAGTACGAGCAGAAGAAGAAGGGTGCGAACAAGAAGACCCAGTCGGCGAGCCTCAAGGAAGTGAAGCTCCGACCGGGGACCGATCAGCACGACCTCAACTTCAAGCTCGGCAACGCACGCAAGTTCCTCATGGCGGGCGACAAGGTGAAGGTCACGGTGATGTTCCGGGGCCGGGAGATGGTCCACACCTACCGCGGACGGGAACAACTCAAGACCGTCATCGAGCAACTCGGTCCGATCGCGAAGGTCGAGTCGACGCCCCGGATGGAAGGGCGCTTCATGTCCATGATCCTGGTGGCGGACCGCGAGGCGGTCGCCGAGGCCAAGCGCGCCGAGGAAGCCGAGGCCGCGGGCGACACCACGGAAGCGACGGAAGAGACGACCGAAGAGAGCGCCGCACCGGCGGAGACCACGGCTGAGACCCCGGCGGAGGCCACGGCGGATGCCGCGGAAGCGCCGGAAGAAGCGACGCCCTCGAGCTAGACGAATTCAAGGTAGGGGGCAGGGTGCCCCGTACCGTACCCAGGCGAAGGAAAGGTTCCGATGCCCAAGATGAAGACCCACAGCGGGTCGGCGAAGCGATTCAGCAAGACCGGTACCGGCAAGCTGAAGCGCAACAAGAGCAATCGTCAGCACATCCTGACGAAGAAGCGCACCAAGCGGAAGCGTCAGCTGCGCCAGCACGATCTGGTCAGCGCCGACGACGTGCCGCGCGTGCGCAGGCTTCTTCCCTATCTATAGTCGAGCACTTCGCGCGTGTTGCTGCGCTCGCGGCGACGAGGCGCGTGCTCGATGACAGGAAGGGGCTACGAGCCAGCAGGTGCCGCAGATCGCGGTGCCTGAAAGAACGATCCGAGGAGGCCGAGGCACGCCTGCCGGAACGGAAAGACCCCGGACGCGAGTTCGAGCGGTCGAAGCAAAGCGAGAAGAAGATGCCGAGAGTGAAGCGGGGCGTCCCGGGCGCCAAGCGACGGAAACGAGTACTGAAGCGCGCGAAGGGTTATTTCGGCGCGCGCAGCAAGCTCCACAGCGTGGCGACCGAGGCCGTCGACAAGGCCGAGAAGTACGCCTATCGCGACCGCCGCCAGCGCAAGCGAGAATTCCGCGGTCTCTGGATCGCGCGCATCAACGCGGCTGCACGCCAGAACGGTGTTTCATATAGCCGTCTCATGGCCGGTCTCAAGGCAGCGAACGTCGAGGTCGACCGCAAGGTCCTCGCGCAGCTCGCCCTCGAGGATCCGCAGGGCTTCACGGCCCTCGCCGAGAAGGCAAAGGCCAGCCTCTAACACGTCCATCAGGCTCGGCGTGGCGCGATTTGCGCGGCGCGCCGAGCTGGGCGACGGTCGAAGACACGCCGATCGGGGAGTGCGCAGCATGACGAAGGCCGAGATCGTCGAGCAGATCTACGAGCGCGTGGGGTTCTCCAAGAAGGAGGCCGCCGAGCTCGTCGAGAAGGTGTTCGAGATCATGAAGGAGACCCTCGCCGAGGGCGAGAAGGTCAAGATCTCTGGCTTCGGCAACTTCGTCGTCCGCGAGAAGAACGCGCGCAAGGGGAGAAACCCCCAGACGGGGCAAGAGATCCTGCTCGATGCGCGCCGCGTCCTCACCTTCAAGCCCAGTCTCGTGCTGAAGAACGTGTTGAACGAGACCGAGGTGACCGACGAGGACCGCGCGGCCGAGGCTCGCCAGAACAGCGAAGCCTGAGGGCAGCGCCTTCCACCTACTTTTGCGCCTTTTCTCGTGCAAGCGCCGAGCGCGCGTGGCATCGTGAGTCCGGTGCCAAGCCGGTTCGGGGGAACGTATGCCGCGTGGGTCGGGTAAGTCGGGACAGTCCGGCAAGTCTGCGAAGTCTGTGAAGTCGGACAAGCCGAGCAAGCCGAGTAGGTCGAGCAAGCGCGCGAAGACGTCTTCGAACGGATCCGCCTCCGTCGACGACATCGGCGACGTCGACCACGAAGGCGACGCGGCCGCGCGTGCGAAGCTGCTCGCTTCGGACAAGCTCTACTACCGGATCGGTGAGGTCAGCAAGCTGACCAGCGTCAAGGCGCACGTGCTCCGCTATTGGGAGACCGAGTTCCGCTGGATGGCGCCGCCGAAGTCGCGCTCGAAGCAGCGCCTCTATCGCAAGCGCGACATCGAATTCGTCTGGCTGCTGAAGCGACTGCTCTGGGACGAGCGCTACACGATCGCCGGCGCCCGCCAGCGCATCCAGGAGCTCGGCGTCGAAGAAGCGCTCGCGCTCCTCGACCAGCCGCCCGGCACGACCGCCACCAAGAGCGAGGTCGACGCCGCGGTGCAGGCCGCGAGCAGTGAGCAGTGGGTTTCGTTCCGCGCCGCGCTCGACGACATGCACGGCGAGCTCGAGACCATCCGGGGAGTCCTCCGAGAAGGCGCATGAGCGACGGGCTCGTGTCTCTCGAGCTCGTGTCTGCCGAGGAAGGCGCATGAGGGAGTCAGTCGTTCCGGGCGCGACGTCGACACCGATGCTTGCCGAATCGGGGCGCCGCGCGTTCTCCGAGACTTCGGATCCGGCGGCGTATATCGAACGGCCCGCCTCTGCGGAGGCGCTTCGCGCCATCTCGGCCTGGGATGCGAACGACGGGCAGGGCGGAACCGTCGCCGCCCTCGTCGCCCCGCCCGGGCTCGGCAAGACCTTCCTCTTGCGCGTCGTCGAGCAACACCTGAACCGCACCGGCCTCGCCGGCGGAACCCCCGCGGCGCGCGTGCGAGCCCTCTATCTCCCGTACGCGGGCCTCGGCCCGACCGATCTCGCAATCTGGGTCCACGGCCTGCTCGGTCGCGCCTACCCGGCGTTGCCGGACGAAGAGGCGGCGATCGCCGCGCTCGTGGACATCGGCGCGGACGGGGGAGCGCCGCTCACGCTGCTCCTGGACGACGCTGATTCGATGCCGCCCAAGACGGTCCAGGCGCTTACGCATCGGCTGCCCTCATCCGGCTCGTCGCTGCGGCTGCTCCTCGCCCTCAACCCGGACTCGAAAGGCAGCCGGCTGCTGGCGGCGCTGCATGCGCTGGCGCCGCGGGAGGTGCGCTACGTGACGCCGCTCTCCGCCGCCGAGACCGGTGACTACCTGCGCGCGCGCATGCGCTGGGCCGGCTTTCCGGAAGAATTCGTGGCGCGCGTCGACGAAGGTGAAGCCCAGCGCGTGCACTCGCTCTCGAACGGCATCCCGCGCGCGATCCACGCGATCGCCGCCGATCGCCTGGACACCGCGACCGCCATAGAGGTCAAGCAGGCCCTCGAAGGCAAGCGACGCCGTGAAGACTGGATGGGGCGCCCCATCGAAGACGACCTCGAGATCTGATTTCCCTGGGAATTCCAGCGCTTCCGGGATCGACGCCCAAGGGCGGGTAGGCTAAACCTACGCGCTCGTCGGGCCGTGGCGCAGTCTGGTAGCGCGCTTGACTGGGGGTCAAGAGGCCGTGGGTTCAAGTCCCACCGGCCCGACCATTTTTCTTGCGGCCCGCGTGGCTCCCCCCGTCGTTTCGCCTTGCGTCCCTCAGAGATCCCCGGGCGCGACCGCCTCCCGACGTTTCGGCGCTTGCCTCGGCTGAGTCGCCACTCGTTCGTGACTCCGGCGTGACGCCGCGATCCGACGCGCCGCGCCTGATCCGAACGAGGGCGACGCATCGACGCGATGGTCTACTCTCGCCGCCATGTCCCGCCTATCGACCCTCTCTCGTTCCGTCGCCGACCGCGTCGTCCTGATCACCGGTGCCGCCAGCGGTATGGGCCGCGCGACCGCCCAGCTCTTTGCGGACGAAGGGGCCAAGGTCGCAGTCACCGATCTCGGCCAGGACCGCGTCGACCTCGTGGTCAAGGAGATCAACGAAGCGGGCGGGACCGCCGCCGGCTGGGAGCTCGACGTCTCGGATCTCGCGCAGATCCATGCGGTCGTCGACGCCATCGGCGACACCCTCGGCGACATCGGCATCGTCGTGAACAACGCCGGGATCGCCGTCGGCGGCACCCTCGACATGAGCGACGACGAATACGAGCCGGGCTGGACGCGTGCGCTCGACGTCCTGCTCACCTCGCATCAACGGATCATCCGCGCCGCCCTGCCGCAGATGCGGCGGGCCGGGGACGGACGGATCATCAACATCGCCTCGACCGAGGGGTTGGGCGCGACGGCCAATGCCGGACCCTACACCGCGGCCAAGCACGGGGTCGTCGGACTCACCCGCTCGATGGCCCTCGACCTCGGACGCGAGGGCATCACCGCGAACTGCATCTGCCCCGGTCCGATCCTCACGGGCCTGACCGAGGGGATCCCCGAGCCCCATCGCGAGAAGTTCGCACGCCGGCGCGTGCCGGTCCGTCGCTACGCGATTCCGGAAGAGGTCGCCCACATGACGCTCTCCCTGGCCCTCCCGGCAGCCTCCTTCCTCAATGGAGTGGCGATTCCGGTCGATGGGGGACTGTCGATCCAGAACACCTGAGCCTGCGCGGCCAGGGGATCGTCACGAAGGGGGCAAGGTGACCGAGAGCAAGGGCGGGCACGCCGGCGAGAGCAAGGGGCGGATCCTCGTCACCGGGGGCGCTGGCTTCATCGGCTCGCACACCGTCGTCGACCTGATCGAAAACGGCTACGAGCCGGTGGTCGTCGACGACTTCTCGAACTCCGACCGCGGCGTGATCGAAGGCCTCGCCTCGATCTGTGGCCGACCCGTTTCCTGTTACGAGATCGACTGCACCGATCGCGCGCTGCTCGAAGACGTCTTCGAAGCCGCCGGCCCGATCACCGGCGTGATTCACTTCGCCGCGTCGAAGGCGGTGGGCGAGTCGCAGGAGAAGCCGCTCCTCTACTACCGCAACAACCTCGGCGGCCTGGTCAACCTGCTCGAGGTGATGGCCGAGCACGGCACCCGGGACCTCGTCTTCTCGTCTTCCTGCACGGTCTACGGCCAGCCCGACACCTTGCCCGTGACCGAGGAGACGCCGCGCGCCGAGCCGGCGTCGGTCTACGGCGCGACCAAGCGGATCTGCGAGGACATCCTGACCGATGTGATCGCCTCCGGCGCGCCCCATCGCGTGACGCTGCTCCGCTACTTCAATCCGATCGGTGCGCACCCGTCCGCATTGATCGGCGAGCTGCCCCTCGGCGACCCGCAGAACCTGGTGCCGGTCATCCTGCAGAGCGCCGCCGGATTGCGCGGACCCATCACCGTTCACGGCGACGATTGGGGCACTCCGGACGGGACCTGCATCCGCGACTACATCCACGTGCTCGATCTCGCGGCAGCCCACGTGCGCGCCCTCGACTGGATGGCCGAGCAGGGCGAGGACCCTCTCGTCGACGTATTCAACATCGGCACGGGCCGCGGGACTTCGGTCTCGGAGGCCCTCGACGCATTCGAGCGCGCGACGGGCCAGGAGATCGAGCGCACGATCGGGCCCCGACGCTCCGGCGACATCGAGCAGATCTACGCCGCGTGCGAGAAGGGCGAACGCGTCCTCGGCTGGAAGGCCACGCGCACGATCGACGACGCGATGCGGGACGCCTGGCGCTGGCAGGAGCGGCTGGGCAAGCGTTAGGCGCGGGCGACCGGGCCGGATTCGGTCGGGCGACCCGCGTCCGGGCGCTGCGTGTCCCGCCGGTCGCGGGGCTCCGGATCGAGGTAGTCCGCGCGAAATGCGCGATAGACCCGCATCGTCGGCTCGTTTCGCCACGTGGCCGACAGGTCGCCCTCGTCGACGTAGCCCGCCCTCTCGAGCGCGCGCCGCGAGGCCACGTTCGCTTCCTCCACCCGTGCGAAGATCGACGCGAGTGGCCGCTTGCGGAAGGCGAGGAGCGTGACGAGCGGAATCACACGGCGCGCGAGTCCTCGCCCCCAGTAGTGGCGGCCGAACCAGTAGCTGATCTCGGCGTCGATCCCGCCGGCGTCGATGGCGTTGAAGCGACCGGCAAAGAGCAGGCGCGCCTGCCCTACGAGCTCGCCCTCGAATTCGACGGCGCGGACTTCGTGGTGGGTGCCCTCGTTCGAGACCTGGATCAGGTCGCGCGCGAGCCGCTCGTCGAAGGAAGCCGGCGGGTCCTCGGGCAGGTGTCGCCAGACTTCCGCGTCGTCGAGCAGTGCTCGGAACCGCGGTGCGTCGGACTCGCGCCAGGGACGCAGCTGTGTCGCGTGCCCGTCGACGAGTGCCGTGTGGCGCCGGCGCGCGCGCGCCCGGTCGTCGAGCAGGCGATCCACGAGGATCGCGTGGGCCTGGGCTTGGAGGTGCCGGAGCACGACGAGCCGTTCCTCGGCATCACCGCTCGGTTCTGCTTCGACGAGGCGTGCCGGCAGCGCGCGGATCGCGTCGACCGTGCGCGCGTCTTCGCGCCCGTCCCGGACATGGGCTCGTAGCTCGGCGCGGGCCAGCTCTCGCAACCGTCCGACGAGGCGAGCTTCGTCCCGGACCGGAGACGCGTCGCCCCGGATGTCCGCAGGCATCTCGACCTCGAGGTCGTCGACGCATTCGAGGGGGACCCAGCCCTGTTGGACCGGATCGAAGGCGATCGCGATTCCGGCTTCGAGGCAGAGTGTGCGCTCGGCCCGGCTGAGCGGCCCCGCGGATCGGGGGCGTCGGGGGTCGAAGGGGACCGCCGCCACCTCGAGATGCGCGGCGTCCGGGGAATTCGACACGGCGGATGCGTCGGCCATGACTACCCACTCCCGGGGTCGACGGCGACCGGCCCACGGCGCGGCGATCTGCGCGGGTGGGGGACGCCGGTGCAGACGAAGAAATTGTCTCACACCGGCGGCGGTCTTCGTGCGCTTCCCGACGCGAAACTCTCGAGGGGCGCGTCGAGGTGGTCCAGCGGCGGACGCTAGAGGGGGCTCGGGTGGTCCAGAATCGAGAGCAGGTACTCGCCGTAGTCGTTCTTGGCGAGGGCGGTCGCGTGTGCACGCAGCTGGTCGCCGTCGAGCCAACCGTTGCGCCAGCCGATCTCTTCCGGGCAGGAGATCAACAGGCCCTGTCGCGACTGGACGGCTTCGATGAAGTTGGCGGCCTGCAGGAGCGCTTCGTGCGTTCCGGTGTCGAGCCAGGCGACGCCCCGGCCGAGGACCTCGACCTGGAGCGCGTCGCGCTCGAGGTAGGCGAGGTTCACGTCGGTGATCTCGAGCTCGCCGCGGGCGGACGGGTTGAGGCCGCGCGCGATGTCGACGACCTGCTCGTCGTAGAAGTAGAGGCCGGTGACCGCGTAGTTGGAGCGCGGTTGGGACGGCTTCTCCTCGATCGAGCGCACGGCGCCGTCGTCGCCGAACTCGATCACGCCGTAGCGCTCCGGATCGTGCACGTGGTACCCGATCACGGTCGCGCCGGCGTCCTGGGTCGCAGCGCGGCGGATCGCGTCCGGGAATCCGTGGCCGTAGAAGATGTTGTCACCGAGGGCGAGGGCGACCGGGTGGCCGTCGATCCAGTCGGCGGCGATCAGGAAGGCCTGCGCGATGCCCTCGGGCTTGTCTTGCACGCGGTACTGGATGCGAATGCCGAACTGGCTGCCGTCCCCGAGCAGACGCTCGAAGATCGGCGTGTCGTGCGGCGTCGAGATCAGCAGGATGTCCCGGATCCCCGCCAGCATCAGCGACGAGAGCGGGTAGTAGACCATCGGCTTGTCGTAGACCGGGAGCAGCTGCTTCGACACGCCGCCGGTCGCCGGCAGCAGTCGCGTTCCCGATCCGCCCGCGAGTAGGATCCCCTTCATTCTGCCGCTCCCTTCGTCTCGGCCGAGAGGCCCTGACGTTCGCGGGCATCCCCCTCGTCCTGGATCGCCTTCCGCCAGGCCTCATGGTCGAGGTACCAGGCGACCGTCTCGGCGAGGGCGTCCTCGAAGGTATGAGCCGGCGACCAATCGAGGGTCTCGAGCGACTTGCTCGCGTCGATCGCGTAGCGCCGATCGTGCCCCGGGCGGTCCTCGACGAAGCTCTCGAGGTCGCGGTAGTCGTCGATGCCCTGGCGTTTGAGCGCATCGTTGTCCGCCGCCGGTCGCAGGTGCTCGAGGGCGTCGCACAGCGTGTCGACGACGTCGAGGTTCGAGCGCTCGCTGTTGCCGCCGAACGCGTACTGCTCGCCCGGGGTGCCTGCCTCGAGCGAGCGCGCGATGCCCTCGCAGTGGTCGGTCACGTAGATCCAGTCACGGACGTTGCCGCCGTCGCCGTAGATCGGGAGCGGTTTGCCCTCGAGCGCGTTGAGGATCATCAAGGGGATCAGCTTCTCGGGGAACTGATAGGGACCGTAGTTGTTGGAGCAGTTGGTCGTGATCGTCGGCAGGCCGTAGGTGCGATGATAGGCGCGGACGAGCAGGTCGGCGCCGGCCTTCGAGGCGGAGTAGGGCGAGTTCGGCGCGTAGGGCGTCTCTTCGGTGAAGTAGCCCTCGGCTCCGAGGGTGCCGTAGACCTCGTCGGTCGAGACGTGCAGGAAGCGGAAGCGCTCGCGATCCGCTTCCGGCAGCCCGGCGAAGCGGGCGCGGGCGGCCTCGAGGAGCTCGAAGGTGCCGACCACGTTCGTGTCGACGAAGGCGCGGGGGCCATCGATCGATCGGTCGACGTGGCTCTCGGCGGCGAAGTTGAGGATCGCCGTCGGGGCGTGGGCGTCGAAGGCGGCGGTGACGTCGGCGGCGCTCGCGATGTCGCCGCGGACGAACTCGAAGCGCCCGGCATCGGGCAGGTCGCGCAGGTTCTCGAGGCTGCCCGCGTAGGTCAGCTTGTCGAGGACGACGACCCGCACGTCGGGGCGATGATCGAGGGCCCAGCGGACGAAATTCGAGCCGATGAAGCCCGCTCCGCCCGTTACCAGCCAGGTCTGCGAATCCATTCGAGGCACTCCTGCCGGCTGCGCGGCGTCACCCTAGCACCGCTCGCCTGTCCTCCCGGACGGCGCCGCGGCGCAGGGTTCTTCGTCGGCGCGACGGGGTGGAGCTTGAGTGCCCGGATCGGGCGGTCGAGGGGGAAAGGGGCCCGGAAAATCCCTGGGAGGCCGTCGTGAATCGGCCGCATCCGATCGGAAACCGGGGCCGTGACGGCGATTCGGCGCCAACCCGTCGCAGATTGGGACCAGGGGCCGCGTTTCGTCCGTTAGCATTTCGTCACAAATGTCGGAAAACGTTGCGGAAATTACATCGCTGCACAGATGATTCACCCTACGTTCCGCGTATAATCACAGGTCTCGCACATACCCTTTTCAGAAGGGGCGGGCACATCTTTTGTGGACCGATGGGGTCCTGATGGCTACGGCGAGCGCGAAAGCGCGTCAGGTTTTCTCCCCAGAATGATCTCGGAGCGGGGATCGCGTCCATAGAAGGGGTCAGGATTCGCATGCTGCGGAACAACGGCAAGATCACATCGTCGCTGCTGATGTCGCTCGACGTCGTGATGAGCACCGTGATCTGCGTCGGTCTCCTCTACTGGACCGAGCTCTCGGGCATTGCAGACCCCTTCGCCGAAGCGAGCGGCTCGACCCTCCTGCTCGCGATCACCGCCTGTCTCGTGTGGCCGTTCACGTTCCAGCAGCTCGACGTGTACTCGTCCGTGCGGACCCTCGGCCTCTGGGACGTCACGCGCCGGCTGCTCGTCTCTGGCTGCGTCGTGGCGACGATCCTCGGTGCCGTCGCCTTCGCGAGCGACGTTCCGATCTCCCGCGAGTTCCCCTTCGTGTGTGCCGCCGCGCAGGGCGTTGCGCTGTCCCTGACGCGTTTCTTCGTCTACTCGACGCTGCGCATGGCCCGTCGCGTCGGTCGCAATACGCGCAACGTGCTGATCGTCGGCACCGGCGGCCGCGCAGCGCAGATCAAGCGCAACATCGACGCGCATCCGCAGTGGGGCCTCCGCATCCTCGGTTTCGTCGACGACGTGGACTCCGCGGTCGACCCGAGCCTCTACAACGCGAAGCTCTTCGGCATCTCGCAGATGGACTCGCTGCTCTCCGACATGGTCGTCGATCGTGTCCTGGTCGCCGTGCCCCGGTCGATGCTCGGCTCGATCGCGCCGGTGCTCTCCGCCTGCAGCAGCACGGGCGTGCCGCTCACATTGCTTACGGATCTCTTCGGTGACTACCTGCCGACGCCGCAGGTCGGGACGTTCGGATCACGCCCGTCCCTCGAGTTCGAGACGGTTCACCACAATTCGTTCCTGCTCTCCGTGAAGCGCGCCGTCGACGTCGTCGGGGCCACGGCCGCGGTCGTCGCGAGCGCGCCGCTGATCGGGCTCGCCGCGCTCGCGATCAAGATCGAGGACGGCGGTCCGATCTTCTTCCGACAGTCGCGCTGCGGCCTCTACGGACGCCGATTCTCGATGGTCAAGCTGCGCACGATGTGCGTGGACGCCGAGGCGCGAAAGGCCGATCTCGTCGAGATGAACGAGATGGATGGCCCGGTCTTCAAGGTGAAGCTCGACCCGCGGATCACGAAGGTCGGCGCCTTCCTGCGGCGCTACAGCCTCGACGAGCTACCGCAGTTCTGGAACGTCCTCGCCGGCGACATGAGCCTGGTCGGGCCGCGTCCGCCGGTACCGGAAGAGGTCGTGCACTACGAGATCTCCGAGCGTCGGCGCCTGTCGATGCGACCGGGCATCACCTGCATCTGGCAGGTCGGGGGTCGCAACGAGATCGGCTTCCAGGAGTGGGTCAAGCTCGACCTGCAGTACATCGACCACTGGTCGCTCGCCCTCGACGCGAAGATCCTCGCGCAGACGGTGCCGGCGGTGCTGCTCGCCCGCGGCGCTTCCTGATGAGACCCGCGCCGCACGAAGTCGGAGTCGTCGGAGCACTCGGAGGAACCTGAGGCTCCTCGCCCCGCGTCAGAGGCGGGGGAGCCCGGTCTCCGCGAGTGCTGCCTCGCTGCACCACAGCAGCTCGGGGTGTCCCGCCGGCGGGGTGTCCTGCGCGAGCGAAACGACGTGGGTGCGGTGGCGGAGGCCCACGCGCTGGGTGGTAAGACCCCAGGCCCGGTAGCCGAGCGGCGCGAGTAGCTCCGTGAGCGCTGCGAATTCGGCCTGTGGTTCGTCCATCGTCTCCGGGGTGAATTCGGTGATGAGGTAGGGACCGTCGCGCTCGAGGACGCCGCGGAGACCGACCAGCGCCGGGTGCTCGAAGCCTTCGACGTCGATCTTGATCATGCGGACCGGACGCGGGTCCGGAAGGAGCACGTCGTCGCCCCGGACGACGTCGATCTCGAAGGCCTGCGAGACCTCGTCGGCGTCGACCTCCGTGAGGGTCCCGGTCCCGGAGTGGTCCGAAGTGATGCTGAGGGTGAGGCGACTCGGCGCGTCGCCCAGCCCGAGTGCGAGCACCGTGACGTGCTCGATGTCGTTCGCCGCCAGGGCCGCCTCGAGCGCCGCACGCGGAACCGGATTGGGCTCGACGCTCTCGACGCTGCCCTCGCGGCCCACGGCTGCGGCACCGACGAGGGAGATCATGCCGATGTTGGCGCCGACGTCGACGAATCGATCGCCCGGGCGCAGGATGCCGAGCAGGGTCTCCTGGACGGCCAGCTCGTAGTAGCGGCCGAGGAAGAACGTGAGCCGCTCCGACCAGTCCGAGAGGTCGAGGGTCATCTCGTAACCGTGGAGCTTGCCGCGACAGGTGCGGGCGGCGGCCCCGGACCAGCTCTCGTCCCAGTACGGGACCATCACGCCCGCGGCGCGCAGGACGCGCCCCCAGCCCGGGAGTTCGGCGCGCGATATCGGGAGCAGCAGATTCATCCACGGCCGGAAATCGCGGCCTGCGGCGTTCGGGGGCATGTCGGGAGCTCGCTTCTGTTCGCGGGCACCCTAGCATTCCGCTGCTTCGCACCGACCCGATTTCTCGACGCATCGTCGCGCGTGTTGGGCACGCAGGGAGGAGCGGCGCCTGCGGTCGGCGCGCAAGTCACGCGTGTTTCCCCGCCGGTGACCCTCATCACCCGGGAAACCCGGTGCGGGTCGATACTTCAGGCGTACTTCGCTGCGTCGTCGCGGACGAGAGGCGTCAAGCCCGTGCGCATCGGCGTCGAAGATTCGGGAAGGATACGCATGCGAGTGGAAACGGACGCGGTGCAGCCGGCTTCGACGGCCACGACGGGGCCGCGCGGCCCTCAGGAACCGGATCGGGGGGCGGCTATCCTCCGCTCCGGACCGGCCGCCGCGGGTCGGACATCGACGCTCGCCGAGTGCGGTTTCGGACGCTCGGAATCCGAGCGAGGGGGGATGGGAATGCGCTGGTTTGTGCTCTTGCTGGCCGCGACGGGCTTGTCGTGGCTGCCGATGACGGCGCACGCACAGTCGTATCCGGCGCCGGAATGGTCGACGCCGAGTCCGGGAAGCTTCGTGACCCTGGCCGAGTCGGACCTGGCGGGGCTCGCGTCGGTGATCCCGAATGCGTACCCGGTGCCGGCGGTGGATACGTCGACCTGGGCGACCTACGACGTGACGACCGTCGGCGGGACGAACCCGCCCGGGGGGGCGAACTTCTCGTCCTGCGCGAACCTGAACAATACGGGGACCGCGGACAACACGATCGCGCTTCGCTGCATGCTCCTGAACATGGGCGACCAGGCGCTGCTGTACTTCCCGAACGGCATCTACGACATGACCCAAGCGCGGGACGGGGTCACCGTTTTCCGACCGAGCCCGCAATATGACCGACGGGGCATCGTGGGCCAGTCGCGCGACGCCATCATCAACGTGGTCACGGATTTCCGGAACCCGATCATCTTCCTCTACGGTGAGGATCGCCAGTACAACGCGGGAGCGACGTCTTGGGGCGGTGGCGCCGGCGCGCCGAAGGGCTCGACGGTCTTGAACGTCGCGAGCTCGGCCGGATTCACGACGCAGCAGTATGCCCCGGGCAATTGGGTCGAGCTGACCGCCAACCCGAACACTGTTCAGGACGCGGCGCAGCGGATCTACTTCGCGCGGGTCGTGGCCGTGTCGCCCGGTCAAATCACGATCGAGCAGCCCCTGCCCGAGGACTTCACCGGCGGAGGCGCCCAGGCCCAGGCATGGAACCCGGCCGAAGAGTGGGTCATTCGCGACCTGACCATCCGCTACGAGGACGGGAACCACCTCGATACCTATCTCTCGTTCCTCGTGTCGGTCACGGGCATGGCGCACACCGAGATCACGAACGTCGCATTCCGGAATGCCTACCGCAACTACATCAACGTCGAGTACGCGGCGGACGTGCGCATCCACCAGAGCGACTTCTCCGACATGACCTGGGACAAGGCGACGAACGGCTATGGCATGACGATCGCGAACACCTCCCGCGCCTGGCTCCACGACAACCACATGGAGCACGTCACTGGCATCGCCTTCAGCAACAACTCGCAAGAGGTGATGGCGACGTTCAATGACTTCCGGGCGCCGAGCCCGAATCCGGCATTCGACGTCGTCTGCCGAGAGAGCACCCCCGACGGGGGCAGCAACGGCTGTGACAGCCAGATCTCGAGCCATCTCTCCCATGGCACGACCCACGGGAGTGGCTACCTCCACTGCTCGACCCGAGAGGGCGACGTCCTCGGCCATCGCGGCGACAATGCGTGTCGCGGCACCGCCGCCGGTGCGCTCTACTCGTGCGTCGAGTGGCACGACCGTGCTGCGAGCAACACGCTCTTCATGCGGAACTACTGCGAGGGGCCCATCTGGTTCGACAACACCTTCGGCCCGGGACGCAACAACTTCTTCTACGGCAACTGGTTCGCGGACGATCCGGTGAACGGGACCGAGGAATTCAATTCGAACCCGGGCAACTCGGGCGACTTCGCCTTCAGGGATGCCTGGGACGGAACGCCGGCCGGCTATCTGCAGAACTCGGTCTGGGCGAACAACCTGCTCGAAGGAAGCTTCGGCGTCTACGAGGGCTACAACGCCTACGGTGGCGGCGTCCAGGTCCACGACATGGTGATCGCGGGTCAGTGCTGGGACGTCGACGCGCCGGGCCACGACCCCGACGGCGGCGTTTGTTCGACGACGTCGGGTCTCCGCCCGGGGACCGGGGGCGTCTGGCAGAACAATGCGGTCGGGCGTGACACGCGACTGCCGGGATACAACCGGACGATGCCGACTCTGCCGGGCTTCGACGATTGGCCGTCGTTCTCGGTCACGCCGGAGGCCTCGGGTCCGTACGTCGGTCCCGAGATGGGAGATCCCGACACGACCGAGCGATGCGTGCCTGCGTGGCAGCGCTTCAACGGAGGGTGCTGAGCGAGCGCGCCAGGACCGAATCGACGGATTGGAGAGAAAAGGGGCGAGGCGACTCGCCCCTTTTTCGTCGTGTGCGTGGACCTCGCCGGTCGACGCCCGAGAGATCCGCGTGGCGACGCGCTTGGCGAGGCCCGGCATGTCGCTCGTGCCGTGCTGCTTCCGACTGGCCCGGTTGTTGCGGGTGCCACTCCGCTTCGAGTCTCGGAAGAGCGCGATCCATCGCGTCGGCCAGGGGAGTTCCCAGATCTGCATCTCGCACGCAGTCGTGGGGACGGTCGTCGGCAACTCCGCGGACATCGTAGGCAGCCGGCTCTTCCCGCCGCTCGGAGTGCCGATGTCCTTTGTCGCCGGAGTGGGGTGGAGCCGGGCTCCGGGTGGTCAGCCACCCGCCCCGTGCGATCGACCTCATCCCCGGCCGAGGCAGGCGCTCTATGATCGGGAGCGGGCCGGAAAGTGGTCGACACCCATGTACATCGGGTGGCTACTCACTTCAGGATGCCGCCGACGGGCCGCGAGACGGGTCCATCGGCACGTAGGTCATCCGACCAACGCCCACCCACCGGAGAGTCCCTTCCATGCAGCCTTCGAGATCGTCCGAGTCAGCCGCGGACGAGGCGCCCCCGAGCCCGCTCACGGGCGGTCAGGCGTCATTCTGCGAACACGTGCCCGTCGATGCGCTCGTCCAGGCCTACCGGCGCGAATACGGAATCGACGTAGCGGGCTACCTGCCGGACGTCGCCGCTCTGTCGACGTATCGCTGCCTGGATACGGAGCTCGTCTTCTTCGACGGCGAGTTCGCTGGGCCGCCGGACTTCTATGCCGAGCTGTATGCGGGGGACGACGAGTCCTGGGCCTATCAGGACGAGAAGTGGGAGTTCGTGACGGCGCGACGCATCGTCGCTGGCGCGAGCTCGGTTCTCGACATCGGTTGCGGTGGCGGTGCCTTCCTCGGAACCCTCGAGGGTCGGGTCGCTTCTCGGAACGGACTGGAGACGAGCCCGTTCGGTCGCGAGCAGGCACGCGGTTGCGGTCTCGAGGTCCACGACCAGACCATCGTCGACCACGCCGCCGCCCAACGGGGCCGCTACTCGGCTGTGACGGCCTTTCAGGTCCTCGAGCACGTCGACGATCCCCGCGCGTTCATCGCCGCCTGCGTGGACGTGCTCGAGCCCGGCGGCACGCTGGTCCTGAGCGTGCCGAACAACGACGCGTTCCTCCGCCACTGCAGTCTATTGCCACTCAATCTCCCGCCGCACCACGTCACGCTTTGGCACCGTGCGACGCTCGAGGCGCTCCCGAGCCTCTTCGGCCTGGAGCTTTCGTGGATCGAGACGGAGCCGCTGCAGGCGGACATCGTCGGTTGGTTCCAGTCCGTGATGGAGGAGACCTATCTGCCCGCGTCCAGGGCGGCGCGCTGGCTCTACTACCGCCTCGGGGGCGACGCTGCGGTTCGCCGCGCGATCGAGGCCAACCGGCTCAACATCGCTGGCCACACGATCCTCGCGGCCTACCGCAAGCCGGTCGACTGAGTCGCCTCGGATCCGAGGTCCGAGACGCGCCCCGAGTAATCGCCGCGGAGTAGCGTCTCCCATGGGCATGAAGTAACAACCCCCGACGTGGAAAGAGAATCGCGCGGGACCGCCTTGAGAAGGCTGCTTCTCGAGAATTCGGTCTACGAAGTCCTCGGCTACGGGGTGAGCCAGGCGCTTCGTCTCGGCAGCAACCTCGTTCTCACGCGCCTGCTGTTCCCGGAAGCGTTCGGGATCATGGTGATCTGCAACATCGTGCTCTTCGGGCTCACGATGTTGTCGGACGTCGGCATCGTCCAATCGGTGATCCAGAACCGGCGTGGAGACGATCAGGACTTTCTCGATACGGCCTGGACGCTTCAGGCCGTGCGAGGGGCCGTGCTTTGCGGCTTGACCTTCGCCATGGCGTGGCCCGCCGCGCAATTCTACGAAGAGCCCGTCCTGACCGGACTCCTGATGGTCGCGGGCGTCCAGCTCCTCATCGCGGGCTTCGAGTCGACCTCGTTCTTCACGCTCCGGCGCCGAGTGGAGTCCCTCAAGCTCGCGATCATCGAAATCGGGGTCCACGCGGCGACGATCCTCGCGACCGTGTCGATCGCCTATCAATGGCGCTCGGTGTGGGCTCTCGTGTTCGGTGCGTTCGTCGGCAGTGTCGTTCGTCTGGTCTGGAGCCACGCGATTCGCATCGGCTACCGCAACCACTTCGCCTGGGACGCCTCCGTTCGTGCGGAAATTCTCGCCTTCGGTCGCTGGATCTTCGGCAGCAGCGTCGCCTCGTTCCTGAGTACTCGCGCCGACCGTTTGATGCTCGGCCGGTTGCTGGGAATGTCGATCCTCGGCGTCTACTCGATCGCGCTGATCGTGAGCGAATTCACCGGGGGCGCCGTTTCGAAGGTCGTCTCGGGAGTGTTCTATCCGATCTTCGCTCGGGTCCACAACGAGGACCCGGCGCGCCTCGCCGAAGAGTATGACCACGCTCGGATGCGCCTCGATGGCGTGGCGCTGCCCGCGTTGGGGTTGCTCGCGATGCTCGGTGACTTCGCGATCGAGCTGCTTTGGGATCCCCGATATGCGGAGGGCGGCTGGATGCTCCGCATTCTCGTCATCCGCGTCGCAATCGCCGCGATCATATTGCCCTGCGAGGCCTGCCTGGTCGCGATCGGAGAGTCGCGGTTCGGGTTCATCCGGAGCGTCCTACTCATGCTCGCGATCGTGATCGGCGTACCGCTCGGGTATTCGATCGCCGGGGCTGAGGGGCTGGTCTGGGCCGTGACGTTGTCGGAGATTCCGGCGATCTTCGTGCTCTGGCCGGCGGTCGCGCGGCGTGGCTACTTCCGAGTCCGCCGGGAGATCTTCGCGGTCCTCCTCTTCGGGGCAGGCATATTGCTCGGGTCGCTGATTCGCTATGCGCTGACGGGTGCGTGGACGTGAGACCCGGGCGCGCTTCAAGCCGCCCCTGCGTTCGGACGAGGAGGGCATCGTGCGCGTTGCCTATCTGAGTCCTTGCTGGCCCCACGACCTCGTCGCAAACGGGGTCGCGACCTACGTGGACGGGGTTCGGCGAGGGCTCGAAGCCCGCGGACACGAGAGCTGGGTGTTGACCGAACGGCTCGGCGAGGGCCTGGGCGACGGGCGCGAACGCGTGCTCTGCTCGGCTGGCGGCGGAAGAAGTCTTCCCGACCGCGTCGTCGGTCGGGTGGCCGGGTCGTTCTCTCGCTACCTGGGAATTCAGCGCTCCCTCGGTGATCGCATCGTGCGGACGCTCGAGTCGATCGAGGCGTCGGGCGAGGGAGGCTTCGATCTCGTCGAGATCGAAGAGACTTTCGGGGTCGGCGCCGTCGTCCGCAGACGCTTACCACGCCCGGTGGTCGTGCGTCTCCATGGCCCCCACGGTCTCGTGGGGCCCGCCCTCGGGCATCGCAAGGACAAGGAATTTTGGGTGCGCTGTGCGGCGGAGTACGCGGCGATTCGCGGCGCCGCCGGCGTGTCGTCTCCCTCGGCCTTCGCGCTCGACTTCGTGCGGCGCTTCTACCGGCTCGAGCTGCCTGAAGCAGAGGTGATCCCCAATCCCGTCGCGTTTCCCGAAACCCCCTGGACGGATGCCGCGGCGGAGCCCGACACGATCCTCTTCGTCGGTCGATTCGATCGGGTCAAGGGGGCCGACGTGCTCCTCGATGCCTTCTCGCGACTGGTCGAAAGGCGTCCCACCGCCCAGCTCGTCTTCGTCGGGCCGGATGTCGGTCTGATCCGCGAGGGGGCCACGCTCTCCCTCGACGACTATCTCGCCCGCTTCGTTTCGAAGCCCGCGCGCGAGCGCATCACGCTCACGGGCTCTCTCGGACAGTCCGAGATCGAGGGATACCGACGCCGCGCTGCGGTCACCGTCGTGACTTCCCGCTACGAGACGTTCCCGATGGTCGGTCTCGAGGCGATTGCGATGGGTTCGCCGCTGGTGGCCTCCCGCGCGGGAGGCCTCCAGGAGTTGATCGAGCACGATCGAACCGGACTCTGTTATGCGCCGGAAGATGCGCAGGCCCTTGCCGAGGCGGTGGAGGCGCTGCTCGCGGATCCTGGTCGTGCGGCGACGCTCGGAGCGGAGGCGCGACGGGTCGGAAGAGCGCGCTATCACGAGGATTCGGTGGCGGCCGCCATGGAGGCGTTCTACGAGCGGACGCGAGCGCGCTACCCGGGCACCTGCACGTAGGCGCTCGCAGGTGGCAGTATGACCGCAGACGCGTCCGTCGAGTCCCGGCTAATCGAGCGCGGCCGAGTAGTCGAGCGCCTCTTCCAGCGCGGCAAGATCGACTTCGAATGAGGCCATGTCGTGGGCGCGGTTGTTCCCTTGGACGTCGAGGTCCCGGACGACGTCTGGCGTGATCTGGCCCCGCACGCCGACCCAACGCCCGTCGAGCACCGCCGCGTACTCGCGGAAACACGTGCTCGAGAAACCCGGTGAGAAGAGCTCGACGAGGCGGAAGCGGGGCGCGGGCGAGCCTTCCGAGTCGATTTCCTGAGCGCGCAGTGCGCTGAAGCCCAGGCTGGACAGGCCGGCCCCGTGGATGCCGACGATCTCGCGCGCCGTCCCGAGGAGGGCCCACTGGTCCGTCACCGACAGATCCTCCATGAAGGTCCGGACATAGCCGCGCTCGGCGAGGAAGGCAGTCACCGCGTCGTCGTTCAAGACGGTTCGGCGCCCGCGACGCGAGACGAATACGCGATCGTGGACCGGCGCGCCGGGAAGCGATGCGGGCTGGTGGGTCAGTTCGTCGAGCAGCGCGATGTTGAGTTCCTGGCTCGCGGTGAGAATGCGCCCGCGAACCGCGCCATCCGTCGCGAGCCAGGGAATGCCGGCTTCTTCGAGCACGCGAACCGCGAGCGGCGGCGCCTCGGCCGGGAGAACGACGTGGATCGGCCCCTCGCCGACACCTTCAGCGGCGAGTGTCCGCTCGATGCATCGAAGCGGCGCGATCAGGTCGTGGACGAGATGGGCGTAGTTCCCGAGGAACATGAAGCGCGTTTCGAGCGCGAAGCCGTCGGACAGATCGACGACGGGCTGACGACCATGGAGTCGCCGCTTGACCTCGTATTTCAGGCGCGGGATCGTGGCGTGGGGCCGGGCTCGCGTCTCGACGTGGGTCGACGAGAGGCCCTCGCGCAGCGTGATCCGGAGGGCGTGGGCGGGGAGCGCATACGCGGGCTTCAAGATGCGCTCGATGTCCGGTGAATCGAAGTCGGACATCCGGGTCGAATGCGCATAGACACGCGTTGCGGGCACCGGGATCTCCGGCAGGTCGACCCGGTACTCCTTGTCCGTCACTGCCGGTTCCTCGCGCATGCTCCGCGAAATTCCGGTCTGGGAACGCGCGTCTGCTCGACTCGTTTCGGTCGCGCCTCAGTCTGCCTGTAGCGTACCAGGTGGTCAATCCGCGCGGTCGAAAGCGCTGTGGCGTGGGCTTCCGGGGTCACTTTCGTGGCTCGGCCCGTCGATGTTCCTTAGACTCCGGCGCCGCCAGAGCGAGGTCGAACCGACGCGTTCGATCCGGCGCCGGCGGGCCCCGATCCAGCGGCGATTTCGAGGCGCCGAGCGAACGGGTTCCCGACTCGAACCCGGGAGAAGCGACCCGATGATCATCCACCCGTCGTTCAGTCCGAGCCGGATTCGCGACGGCGTCTTGCGGATCGACCGGAAGTTTCACGACGGAATGGGCGTCTACGCCCGAGAGCTCGATACCGACATCGTCGTCGTGACGCCGGAGCTCGAGGACGACGCGACGCTGATGGATGCCGTCGAAGTCCGGGTCGACGACCTTGCCTATCGCGTCGAAGTCGTTCGAGCAGACGGGAACCATCGCCCCGACCCCGTCGATGCGGAGCGGGTGACGCAGCTGGTCGACGACTGCGCGCTGCTCTACGGCACGGGCTTCGGCACCGAAGATCGCGCGTTGGCGACGGGCAAGCCCTTCATTCCGGTCGTCGAATACAACCTGCGAACCCAGATCGAGGTCGTGCGCCTCCCGGTGTCGGGACGGGTTCGACGGGCGGTTCGGACGGCGAAGGCCGTCGTTCGCTTTGCCGGCGAAGTGCGCCGCCTCCGCCGCGCGCACTCGATCCATTGCAACGGCTATCCGATCTACGAGCAGTCGCGTCGAATCCACGACCGATGTCTTCTCTACCTCGATTCCCGCATGGCCGCGGATATGGTGGTGCCCGAAGTGCGTTTCGAGGCTCGTCTCGAATCACTCGCGAAGGGCCGAGCGCCGCGGCTGGTCTACTCCGGGCGCTACGAGCCCATGAAGGGCGCGCTCGACGTCGTCGAAACGGGACTCTTGCTGCGGAAACAGGGGCTCGAATTCGAGCTCGATCTCTACGGGAAGGGCAGCCAGGCGGACGCCATGCGGGAACGGGTGGCTTCTGAGGGTGCGGAAGACGCGATCCGCGTAAATGACGCGATTCCGTATCCGGAGCTCGTCGAGCGATCGCACGAGAGTGATGTCTTCGTGTGTTGCCACGTACAAGACGATCCGTCCTGCACCTACCTCGAGGCAAGCGGGTCGGGCCTCGCGATCACGGGCTACGACAATCGGATGTGGCGCCATTTCGCCGAGCACGCCGAGAACGGTCTCGTTATGCCGACCGGACGTCCCTCGGCGCTCGCGAGCGCGCTCGCGGGCTTGCTTCGCTCGCCCGCGTCGATCGAGACCTTCGCGCGTCGCAGCCGCGCGTTCGCCCTCGAGCACTGTTTCGAGCGCGAGTTCGCGAAGCGCATCGACGCGCTCGAGGCGGCGCTCGCGTCGATCTGAAGAACGCGGGCATCGAGCGCTGACCGCGCCCCCGCCGGCCGCTGCGCGTCTAGCCCGCCGGGAGTTCCCAGCGGCCGGTCGTCAAGCGGCGCCAGATTTGCACGAAGGGATAGAGGAACTGCTTCGTGTAGGCGGCCACGATCCCGCCGACGGTCGCCCGCTCTTCCATGGGGAATCCGGGATCGGCCACGCCGGTTTGGGGGTACGCGCCGAAGGCGTCCTTGTGCGTCCCGAAGAGTCGGTCCCACAAACAGAAGATGACGCCGAAGTTCACGTCCGCGTCCTCGGGGGCCATCGAATGGTGGACACGGTGGCTCTGGGGCGTGACGAAGACCCAGCGAAGCGGACCGTAATCCGTTCGCAGGTTTCCGTGGTAGGCGTGGGTGTAGAGCATCTGCGCGATCAGGATCCACGGGATCACGCCCACGTCGAGCTGAAGGATCAGCATCGGCAGCATCGAGATCGGCATCGCGATCACCCGATCGAAGGGATGGATCCGATCGTCCGTGAAGATGTTCATCTCGGTCTGGGAGTGATGGACCGCGTGGAAGATCCAGAACGCCGGCACCTTGTGGCGAATCCAGTGGTGTAGCCAGCTCAGGAAGTCCGCGACGACGAACGCGATGATGCCCTTCGTGAGGGTCGGAAGTTCGACCAGCGCATCGATGGTCAGAAACGACAGATACTCCCGGTAGAGCGCGAGTCCGGCGGAATAAGAAAAGACCATGCCGATCAGCAGGCCGAAGGCCAGCTTGTCGAGCACTACCCACGCCAGCGCGTCGTGGAGCAAGCCGTTCGAGAACATGCGCTGCTGATCGCGCGCCGGCCGGAAACGCTCGGCGATCCCGACCGTGACGATGAGCACCCAGAGCCAGGGGTTCGTGAACAGACCGGCGATCCCGCGCAGCGCCTTGCGCGTCCACTCCGGGAGGTAGCCCCGCCAGACCTCACGCGCGCCTTCGATGCAGCCCGCTTCTGCGTTACACGCTTCGTTGACGACCCAGCCGCCCACGAGCAGCCCGACGAGAGCGAGCACCGGGAGGGCCAGGCCCACCTGGAGGGGATTCGAGAGGCTTCGGGTGTCATTCGCCATGGTCGCTTCGTCCTTCCGGACCGAGCGGGTCGTTCGCGTCCGCGCGCCGGGGTCTCGGATTCTATCGGTCGTCCGGTGGGTCGAGTAGAGCCGTCGGCGCGGTGCGGAGCATCTCCGCCACGCGGCGCGTGATGGCGTCCCAGGTCGCGGTGCGCACGGAATTCCGTCTCGCTTCCACCCGCTCGGGGCTCTGCTCCGCGAGCGCTGCGTCGACCCCGGCCTGGAACTCCCCGGCGCTCTTGGCAGCGTAGACGTGCTCCTCGTAGGCGGCGAGCTCCGGGAACCAGGTCGAGACGATCGGGAAGCCGATCGCCAGGTACTCGCGCAGCTTGATCGGATTACTGCTCTCGATCCACTCGTTCATGAGCCACGGCATGAGCGCCACGTCGAAGGCGGCGGCGTGGCTCGGGATCTCCTCGTAGGGGATCTGGCCGATGTAGCGGACGTTCGGCTCCGCCTCGATCTCGCTCGTGTCCATCGCGCGCGGTCCGATCACGAGCAGGGTGCCCGGCGCCACGCGGCGCGCGGTGTCGACGAGCAGCTGCTTGTCGACGCAGTAGTCGTCGAGGGCGCCGTAGAAGCCGACGATCGGGCGTGGGAGGTCCGCGAGGGCGTCCGGGAGCGGCGCCGCAACCGCAGCCGGTCGGGCGGCGCTGAAGCGGTCGAAGTCGACGCCGTGGCCGAGGTAGATTGCCTCACGGCAGCGATCCCGTTCGCGATCGAGCAGTCGGTGGCTGGTGTAGAGCACCCGGTCGGCGGCGGTGAGGCAGCGCGTCTCGAGCCGTTCGATGAAGCTCGTGTCGGCCTCCGGGAAGCGGGAGAACTCGTCGGAGCGGTTGAACAGGACCTGGCTCCAGCGCAGTCGCTCGACGACGACGACCGCGGTCGGGGTCGTGAGCCACGCCGCCGGACGACGCATTCCGAGCAGCCCGCGCAGCAGCGTGATCTGCAGGCCGAGCAGGATCCCGTTCACGCGCAGCCAGCCGTCGGTGTAGCGCGGCACGAAGATCGGGCTGTAGATCCACATGCCCGACTCCGGGTCGCGGCGCAGGCCCTTCAAGGTGCTCTTCAGCTTGCGCACGTAGCGCCGCCAGGGCAGCTCGGTCTTGCCGGGGGCGGGGGCGCGCATCCCGATGCTGTTGATCCACAGCACGGGCATGTCGGACGCGAGCCGGGTCATCACCTGGCACTCGCTGTGGCCGCGGTTGTGATACCACCAGTCGATGCCGCCGAAGGCGACGACGCCGTCGCAGGCGCTGTCCTTCGAACCACTCATGGCTGCACGAACTCCCGGAAGATCTTCTCGAGGCGCGAGACCTCGGTCGGCAGGTGATGTTCGGCGCGCACGGCGGCGTGGCCGTCGCGCCCGTAGGCGTCGAGGGTCTCGACCGGCGTGGCCATCAGATCCCGGAGCGCGTCGGCGAGCGCGGCGGTATCACCGGCAGGCACGAGCCAGCCGTTCTGATCGGGGCGCACGAGCTCGGGAATGCCCGCGATGTAGGTGCTGAGCACGGGGCGGGCCATCGCGAAGGCTTCCATGATCACGACCGGCAGTCCTTCCGCGAAGCTCGGGAGCACGAGCGCCCGAGCACGGGCGAGCTGGCTGGCGACCTCGTCCGCATCGATCCAGCCGGTGATCTCGACGTGGTCTTCGAGTCCGCGCTCGCGGATGCGGGTCTCGACCTCACCGCGCATCTCGCCGTCCCCGGCGAGCACGAGCTTCAGTTCGACGCCCTCGGCGACGACGCGCTCGACCGCGTCGAGGAGCAGCAGCTGCCCCTTCTGCTCCGACAGGCGCCCCACGCAGACGAGGCGTCGACTCTCGGGGTCGATCGGTCGCGCGCGGTCGAGGAGGGACTCCGGCACGGCGCAGTGGACGACACGGATCTTGTCCCAGTGTTCGTGGCCGACCCAGCGGCGCAGCTGGGCGCTGCAGTAGCTCGTGATCGCGACGACGAAGGCGGCGTCCTCGATCTTCGGGCCGAGGGAGAAGCCGATCGTCTGGTCGAGCTCGGCCGGTCCGTGGATCGTCATGCTGTAGCTCGGACCGCCGAGGCGCTTCACGAGCCGGGCGACCGTCGCGGCGTTCGTCCCGAAGTGCACGTGCATGTGGTCGACCGGGCGCTCGCGCAGGCGCCGGGCGATCACGAGCGCTTCGAGCAAGTAGACGAGATTCACGACCAGCCCGCGATGACTCGTGCGTGCCATCGACAACGTCATCCACAGCGCACCGAGCAGGCGGACCGGAGAGACCAGCAGCGCCGAAGGCAGGGCGCGCAGGAGCTCCGGCAGGCAGTACCAGGTGCGACCGACCTCCGCCTGATCGTCCGGGTCGACGAGCTCGCTGCCCGGGCGCCGGATCGCGAGCCGCTCCACGTCGTGCCCGAGCGCCTCGAGGCCGAGGATCTCCCGGCGAATGAACGTGTGGCTCACTTCGGGATAGGACGTGGTGAGGTAGGCGAGGCGCATGGTTCAGGCTCCTCCGCGGTCGCGGGACGGCGGGACGGCGGGAGGGCGGGAGCGTGCGGCGGACGTGAAAGAGAATCGAGCGGGTGGGGTCAGCCCGCGTCTTCGAGGCTGGCGAGCAGGGCCTTGCGGTCGACCTTGCCGTTCGAGTTGAGCGGGAACGAATCGACGTGACGGATCTCGCGCGGCGCCATGTAGGACGGGAGCCGCGACTTCAGGGCTCTCTGGGTCGCCGCGAGATCGAGCGAGGGGTCGCTCACGAACGCGACCGTGCCGTCCGCGCCTGCGGAGGTCACCGGCCATCCGACGGCGATCGCGACCTCGACGTCGGCTTCGTCGCGCACGGCCGCTTCGATCTCGCCGAGCTCGACGCGGTAGCCCTGGATCTTGATCTGGTTGTCCATGCGGCCCAGGTAGACCATCGGGCGCTTGCCGTTGCCGCTGCGCACGCGATCCCCCGTTCGGTAGAACACGCGGTCCTGGCCGGGCGGGACGATGTAGGCGTTGGCTGTCTTCTCGGGGTCCAGCCAGTAGCCCGGGGTGAGCTGCGTCCCGGTCATCAGCAGCTCACCCGTCTCGCCTTCGGCGACGGGCTGCAGATCCTCGTCCACGACGAGGACCTCCATGCCTGGGTAGGGATCGCCGATCGGCACCAGGCCGAGCTCGCATTCGTCGCGCGAGCGCGCCGGGTCCCAGCGATAGAGCGTGCAGGCGATCGTCAGCTCCGTCGGCCCGTAGAGATTCTCGATCGTCGACGCGGGGGCGGCCTCGGCCCAGGCCTCGACGATCTCGGACGGCAGCGCTTCGCCGCAGAAGAGGCTCCACCGCAGCTTCGGGTAGCTGTCCGGCTTGAGCATGCGGAGTTTGCTCATCAACACCGCCGTCGACGGCACCGAGAACCACACCGAGATCTCGGATTCCTGGACGTACTTCGCGGGCAGCATCTTCTGCGCCTGCGTCGGAATGCAGACCCGCGCGCCGCGCTCCCAGGCGAGAAAGAGATCGAAGACGGAGAGGTCGAAGGTCAGCTCGAAGGTCTGCGACAGACGATCGTCCGGGGTGATCGCGTAGCGGTCGGCCATCGTCACCAGGAACGCGTTCACGTTCCGGTGGGCGACCATCACGCCCTTCGGCTGACCGGTGCTGCCGGAGGTGAAGAGCAGGTAGGCGATGTCGTCGGGATGGGCGTCGCCCGGTGTCCAGTCGGACGCGGAGGCGAGGTCGATCGCGCCGAGCACCCGGTGCGCAGGCAGGGCCGCGCGGAGCTCGTCGACGTCGGCTTCGTCCGGGACGACGAGCACGAGCGGCGTGTCGATGCCCTCGAGCACCTCCGCGATCTGCTTCACGCCGTGCTCGTCGAGCACGACCGCGCGACAGCCCGAGCGCTCGAGCATGGCGCGCGTGCGGTCGATCGGGAAGGTCGGATTCAGGGGGACGTAGCCGTCGCCGCGGAAGAGGGCACCGAGGATGCCGGTGACCACCGCGGTCGAACGCTGGCCAAAGACCGCGGTCAGGCGCGGTCGCCCCTCGCCCTCCGGACGCACGTCCTCGCGGGCGAGAGTCGCCGCGACGCCGGCCGCGCGGGCCTGGAGCGCCGCGTACGAGAGCGCCTCGCCGGCGACCTCGACGGCGATCGCGTCGGGGTGCGCTTCGAAGGACTCCAGGAAGCCCGAGCGAAGGCTGCGGTCCATCAGCCCGCGGCACCCGCGGCGACGGGCGCGTCCGGGAAGAACGCGGCCATCAGCGTGTCGATGCTGTTGAAGACCTCGGGCTCGATCGCTTCGATGTCGACTTCCTCCTCGCGGAGGCTCTCGATGAAGAGAATGAACTCCACGATGTCGAGGGACGACAGGAGGCCGTCGTCGAGGATCGGCTCGTCGTCCCGGGCCAGGCGGTCGGGGGATGCACCGGAGCGGTCGAGGATCCACATCCGGAGTTGCTCGCGAATCTGCTTGTCGTCCATCAGAGCGTCGGTCGTTCGTCCAGCAGTCCGGTGTCGACGAAGTAGTCGACCAGCTTGGCCGAGGCCTCCTCCCGGAAGGCTCTGCAGGTCGGGTGTTCGAGGGCCGCCTTGCGGACGCCGTAGCCGTTCTCGAGCGCCGTGTCCTTGTACACCGCGGGGTTGTAGAAATCGCCCCAGGAGGACTTCAGGTAATCGACGAGCCAGGTTCTGAATCGCAACGTCTCCTCGTCATCCCACTCCTGGATGTGTCGTTCCGTGATCTCGGCGAGGAGCTCACGGCCAAACGCAAGGTGCCGTGCCTCGTCGACGTGGTGGACCTTGTTGATCTTGGAGACGAGCGGATCGATCCGCTTGTCGCTCATCATCTTGAGGTTGTAGAAGTCGCCCAGCTCCTCGACGACCAACACCTTGCAGAAGAACGAGATTTCCTCCTCGCCCTTCGCATGCTCGCGCGGGAAGACGAGCTTCTTCTCGGGGTAGATCTTGCCGGCGTAGCGATTGCAGAACTCGCCGAACATGATCATGTGCTTGTTCTCTTCATCGATGAAGTGATGAAGGTATTCGGTGATCGGGCCCAGCGTGTCCTTGCGATACATGCGATTCATGAGCCCGGAGATCAGCGGGCGCTCGCCGTAGAGGACGAAGCTGAAGAAGTTGGCGATCTCGTAGAAGCTGAGGCGGTAGCGCGTGCTCTCGTCCAGCGCGTCCCAGGCCTCGGTGCCGTAGATCGAGATCAGCTCCGGCGACATGTACCAGCCGGCTTCGGGCTCGAGGGCCTCCGGCCAATCGAAGGCCGAGTGCACGTCCCAGAGTTTGCGGCGGGAGGCCTCCGTGAGGCGCGGCGCGAGTTCGACAGCGGTGGCCATGGAGATTCTCCTGGTGAGGTCGGGAGGCGCGTGGCCGGATCGCGGTGGGTCGAGGTCGGGGCGCTGTGAACGACCCGGCGCCGGGGGCGCGACCTGACGGGATCCGAGTATAGCCGTCGCGGCCGCGCTGCCTTTTCCCTGCGAGATCGAGGGAGAGCAGCCCGGCCTTCCAGTACTTCTGGAGTGACGCGAACCTGGCTTCGGAGTTGGAGTGCCTCTGAGGGACCGGTTCGTGTCGTGGAGTTTCCCCCAGCCCTTCTGTCTTTCGGAAGGTCGTCGGGCGACCGCGTGCGCCGCCTCCGGGGATGATCGGAGCCGCGCAGCTTCGTCTTGAGTGCCCTGCGACCCTTTGGAGGGAACCGAATCGAGATCGGAAATTCGGAAGAAGATGAAGCGCAGGGGCCGCGCGTCGCGCCGGTGTCAGAACCCGCTCGGGCCGTGTCCGTCCATGTTGGTGAGATGGAGCCCGTGCTTGATCTCGTCGAAGGGACTCAGCACTTCGACGAGCCCCGGCGAGACCGCGAAGCAGCGGCGGTTCTCGAGCACGAGGTAGCCGGCCTTCGCGAAGGCCGAGACCCATTCCGGATGGCTCTGGTTGGAGCCGATCATGTCGACCCCCCGCGCTCGCAGGAAACGCGTGGCGGCCGCGATGACCGCGTCCGCATCCTCCGGCAACGCGAGACAATCCGCCACGCAGCCGACCCGCAAGTCCCCGAAGCGTGGGTCGTCTTCGAGCTGGTTGTCGAGGACGACGGCCCAACCGATGTCCTTGCCGTCCCGCCGCACCCGCAGTCGGATCCCGTTCGGCCAGGGGGCGTCCTGCGGATTCAGATCGTTCAGGGTCGCGGCGTCGCGATAGGCGATCGCGCGGTAGTGATCTCGCGCGGCCTCCCAGATCTCGTCGGCCCACGCACCGAAGGACGGGACCTCCTCGGCCGTCACGTTCCGCTGCCCGCCGCCGCGAAGGCCGAGCACGAAGTGCAGGGCCTCGAGGCCGAGCCAGCCCAGGCCGGTGAACGCGAGCAGGTCGAGCAGGGCGCGGTTGCGCGTCGACGTGCGCAGGTACGTATTGCGGCGCAGGAAGCGGAAGGGACGCTCAACGAGGAGACAGAAGGGCGTGTCGTAGGTGAACCAACCGAGGCGGATGATCATCTGCAGCAGGGCCGCTTCGTTGCCGCCCTGGCCCCAGCTGTAGAGCACCGGATAGCGCTTCAGCATCTCGCGCATCAGGCGCATGCCGAGGGTCGCGTAGCGCGGGCTCAGCAGCCCCTCGGACACGGGCCCCTGCCAGTCCGCGACCATCACGTCCTCGCCGGAAACGCGCCAGAGATGCGGCTTGTGTGCGTACGCGCCGCGGACCTCGCCCTCGTCATCGATGGCCAGATAGTGTTCCCGCCAGGTGCGCCGGTCCTCGCCGGGGCCCGGTAGCCACGCGTCGACCGACGACCCGTACCACCCCCAGCCGGTGTTCCCCTCGAGCATCCGCTGATTGAATGCATCGACCTGGGACTCGTTCTGGGCCTCGTAGGGCACCACCTTGATTGCCATGGGCGGTCGGTCACCTCGGTTGTCGGGAATGGGGTTCGGATCGGTCGATTCGGGCGCCGAGTGTATACGCGATACTCGTCATGAGCAGCGCGGGAACCGCCGATGAGGAAATCCGGTCCGAAGTGCGAACACGCAAGGCGTGATGGGCGCGCGTGTGGGGCGGATGCAACATTCCGCTGGCGGGCGGATGCAAGGGTTCGCTGCGGGGTCCCGCTTCGGAGTCGGTTCGGTGTAATGGGCGAGACGATCGTATTCTTTCGCGACGACGACGTGGGTGAGCTCACCGATCCCCTGCGTTTCCACGTCGACCTGCTGCTCGAGCACGGGATCGCCTGCCACTACCAGGTCGTGCCCTGCTACCTCGACGCGGAGGCGGCCGGTTGGCTGCGACGCGTCAAGGCCGAGCACGCCGACCTCGTCCACCTCGACCAGCACGGGCTGCGGCACGAACAGACCCTGGGTGGCGAGCTCGTCTACAGCGAGTTCGCCGGGGGCCGCGACTTCGACGACCAGCTCACGGACATTCGCGAGGGGCGAGACCGATTGGCCGACGCCCTGGGTGACGCGTTCAGCGCGCAGGTCTTCACCCCTCCCTGCCACAAGTACGACGCGCGCACGCTTCGCGCCCTGGGCGAGCTCGGCTTCGACACGCTCTCCGCGGGCATTCGCACGGACCTGCCTTCGCGGCTGTACTACGCGATCGGCCGCGGCCTCGGGCGCGTCGACTTCCTCGGGCGTCGCGTCTCGTACCATTGCCAGCGCACGCCGCAGCCGGAGCTCGCCGAGGTCTCTTGTACGATCGACGTCCACCAGGACACGGACGCCCGCGGCGAGCGCCTGGACAAGGCGCTGGATCGCTTGTGGGCCGAGTTCGAGGCGGCCCGCGCGCGGCTCGACTGCGTCGGCGTGATGACCCACCACCAGGTCTGCGACACCCCCGAACTCCAGGCGACCTTGCGTCGCTTCGTCGAGAAGCTTCACGCAGAGCCGGGCGTCCGGTTCGCTGCGCTGCGCGACCTCGCTCCACAGTCGGAGGCCGCATGACGGACGTGCCGGGCGTCGGATTGGTGGCGATCGGGCGCAACGAGGGCCCGCGTCTGCGCGCGTGTCTCGCTTCCGCGCGGCGCGACCTCGCGCATGTCGTCTACGTCGACTCGGGCTCGACCGACGACAGCCTCGAGATCGCCCGGGAGTTCGGCGCCGAGATCGTGGAGCTGCCCTCCGACGTCCGCTTCACCGCGGCCCTCGCTCGCAACACCGGCTTCGCCCGGCTCGTCGAGACGTGGCCCGAGCTCGAGTACGTCCAGTTCGTCGACGGCGACTGCGAGATCGAAGCGGGCTGGCTCGAACGCGCGCACGCCGTCCTCGAGGAGGGCGGGTACGCCGTCGTCTGTGGACGCCGACGGGAGCGCCACCCCGAGGCCTCCGTCTACAACCTGCTCTGTGACATGGAGTGGGACACCGAAGTCGGCGACACCGCGGCTTGCGGCGGGGACTCGATGATGCGCGTCGATCTCCTCGGGCAGGTCGGAGGATTCGCGTCGGACCTGATCGCCGGCGAGGAGCCGGAGCTGTGCGTGCGGCTGGCCGAGGCCGGCGGCCGGATCCTGCGCCTCGATGCGCCGATGACGATCCACGACGCGCGCATGTTTCACGCCTCACAGTGGTGGCTGCGCGCGAAGCGAGCGGGGCACGCCTACGCCGAGTCGGCGGCGCGCCATCCCGCCGCGGTCGACGGCGCGAACGCGCGAGAGGTGCGCTCCGCCTGGTTCTGGGCGGGCGTCCTGCCCGCGCTGGCCCTCCTGCTGTCGTGGCCGACGTCAGGATGGTCCCTCGGACTCCTGCTGGCGTGGCCCATCCAGATCGCGCGGATCGCGGTGCGTCGCCCGCGACCGAACTTCGGCGCGCGCGAGAACCTGATCTACGCCGTTTCGTGCGTCGTCGGGAAGCTGCCGCATCTGCAGGGCGTGCTGCGCTTCCTGTACGGCCGCCTGAGCGGTCAGCGAAGCCGACTCATCGAGTACAAGGGGGCGGCCTCGTGACGACCCGAGGAGGGCGCACGTCATGTGCGGGATCGTAGGAGTCCGACGCTTCGACGGGGAAGCCGTCGATCCGGCGCTCCTGCGTCGGATGATGGACGCGCTCGCCCATCGGGGCCCCGACGCGGACGGCCTCTGGGTCGACGAGCGCGAGCCCGTCGGCTTCGGCCACCGCCGGCTCTCGATCATCGACCTCGCGGGCTCGCCGCAGCCGATGCAAGCCGGTCGCGACGTGATCTGCTTCAACGGCGAGATCTTCAACTACCAGGACCTTCGCAAGGACCTCGAGTCGACGGGCTACGTCTTCCGTACCCAGGGCGACACGGAGGTGCTGCTCGCGCTCTATCAGACCCACGGCCTCGAGGGCGTGCAGCGAACGAACGGGCAGTTCGGCTATGCGCTCTGGGACGGCGAACGACAGCTGCTGAGCCTCCACCGCGATCGCCTCGGCGTGCTCCCGGTCTACTACTACTGGGACGGGCGGGTGTTCGCGTTCGCGTCGGAAGTGAAGGCGCTGCTCCCGGCGATCCCCGGTGGACCGCGCGTCGACGACGACAGCCTGAAGGAATACCTCGCCTATCGGTCGGTGCCGGCGCCTTACACGCTCTTCGAAGGCGTGCGCAAGCTCGAGCCCGGCCATCGCGCGCTCCTCGACCGGGACGGCACGCTCCGGATCGAGCCGTGGTGGTCGCTCCCGACGACGGCGCCTGCTGAAGCCGTCGACCCGGCCGAAGCCGTGGCCCGCGTCGAGCGCGGCCTGCGTGAAGCGGTCGAGCGTCGGCTGGTAGCCGACGTGCCGGTCGGTGCCTATCTGAGCGGCGGCGTCGACAGCAGCCTGATCGTCTCGATGATGACGGAGCTCGCGGGGGGCGGGAGGATCGAGACCTTCTCGGCGGGGTTCGGTGACCCACGCTTCGACGAGCTGCCCTATGCGCGGCAGGTGAGCGAAGCGCTCGGCACGACCCATCACGAGGTGATCGTCGAGCCCTCGGACTTCCGCGACCTGTGGAAGCGACTGACCTGGCATCGCGACGCGCCGATCTCCGAGCCCGCGGATCTCGCGATCTTCCGGCTCGCTTCCCTCGCGCGGAACTCGGTGAAGGTCCTGCTCTCGGGCGAGGGGGCCGACGAGCTCTTCGCGGGCTACCCGAAATTCGCCTGGGCGCGTCGGGCCGGCCTCGCGGATCTGTTGCCGGCGGGGCTTCGCGAGCCGCTGTTGCGGATCGCGGAGCGGGGGCTCCCGGGTCGCTTCGGAAAGGCGCGGATCGCGCTGCGGGCGATGGCGGCGCGCAGCGAGGCGGACCGCTTCCAGACCTGGTTCGCGCCCTTCACGCGTTACGAGCGCGACGCGTTGATCGAAGGCGACGAACGCGCCCAGCATCATGCGATCGCGGCGCGCTGCGACGGCGACGTGATCCAGCGCATGCTCTACGTCGACCAGCACGCGTGGCTGACGGACAACCTGCTCGAGCGGGGCGATCGGATGGCGATGGCGGCGAGCGTCGAGTCGCGGCCGCCCTTCCTCGATCACGAGCTGGTCGAGCTGGCGGCGGCGTTGCCGTCGAACGTGAAGCTGCGCGGCGGGTCGACGAAGTGGGTCGTGAAGGAAGTCGCGCGCAAACGCCTGCCCGCCTCGATCGTCGATCGGCGCAAGGTCGGGTTCCGGGTGCCGCTGGATTCCTGGTTCCGGGGCGAACTCCGGGAGATGGCCGGGGACCTGCTGCTCGGTCCGAGCTCTTTCGTCGGGGAGCGAATGAACCGCGACTTCATCGCGGCGATGCTGTCCGACCACGATCGCGGACGGCGCGACGAGGAGATCCGGATCTGGACGCTGCTGTGCCTCGAGGTGTGGCACGACGTCTTCTTGCGGGGCGGGGGCGCTCAGCCCTAGCCCGCGTGGGCCGGGGCCGTCTCAAGTCGCCACCGATTCCTGTCGATTCTGATCGGGGTGACGTGCGTGACTGTTGCGCAATCGCCTCGTTGACGTCGCCGGGGGCCACGGCCACTCTGCTCGGGCCCCCAACGAAGGGTCCCGTACCCGACCGCGTCGGCGACCCATTCCGTAGCCTCGGCGAACTCCGTGGCCTCGACCCTCTGGCCGAGCGCCCGACCGACAGGGGTCCCATCGTTCCATGTCCACACCCGCGTTCGTCACGAACCTCTCTCGCTTCGGCGACCGGGTCGCGCTCGTCGACGACCGCGGGGAGAGCCTCACCTACTCGGCCCTGGCCGAAGCCGTGGACGCCCTCGCTGCGACCCTGGGCGACGGGCGGAGGCTGGTGATGGTCGAAGTCGCGAGCACGTTGCCTTCAGTCGTCGCCTACCTGGCCGCGCTCCGCGGCGGACATGCGGTCGTCGTGGGCAAGGCGGGTGACGTCGGTGGCGCGGTCGACGAACACTTCCGGCCGTCGGCGGTCCACGTCGCCGGTCGTGAAGGGTTCGAGGTTCGCGGCGAGGAAGAGGGCGCGCTCGATCCCGAGCTCGCGGTGCTCTTCTCGACCTCCGGCTCGACGGGCAGCGCCAAGCTCGTGAAGCTGTCCGGCGCGAACCTGCAAGCCAACGCCGAATCGATCGCCGAATACCTGGAGATCGACGAAGACGAGATCGCCCCGGCGCTCCTCCCGCTCAGCTATTCCTACGGCGCGTCGATCCTGAGCTCCCATCTCCACGCGGGCGCGAAGGTCGTGCTGACCGAGCATTCGGTCGTCGACCCGGAGTTCGCCGCGCTCTTCGAGCGCGAAGGCTGCACGAGCCTCTCGGGCGTCCCCTACACCTGGGAGCTCGTCGAGCAGACCGGCTTCCTCGCTCGCGATTGGCCGACGCTCGAGACCTTGACCCAGGCCGGGGGCAAGCTCGAGGCTTCCCATGTCGGGCGCCTGGCCGGTTGGGCGCGGGACCACGACGCGCGCTTCTTCGTCATGTACGGCGCGACCGAGTGCACGGCGCGCATGGCCTATCTTCCCTGGGAGCACGCCTTCGACCACAGCGACTGCATCGGCGTCGCGATTCCGGGTGGGTCGTTCCGCATCGTCGACGACGAAGGGGCGACGGTCGACGCCGACGGCGTCCCGGGCGAGCTCGTCTATACGGGTCACAACGTCATGATGGGGTACGCGACCGAACGCGCGCAGCTCGCCGAGCCCGCCGGTCCGAACGAACACTTCACCGGGGACCTCGCGGAGCGCAACGCGCAGGGGCTCTACCGGATCGTGGGTCGGCTCAGCCGGTTCTCGAAGATCATGGGCCTGCGCATCAGCCTCGACGAGGTCGAGCGAATGGCGCGCGACGCGGGCGCGTCCGACCTCGCGGTCGCCGGGGACGACGCGATCGTGGCGGTGTGTCTCGCGGACGACGCCGATCCCGATGCGGTCGAAGCGGCGGTCGTCGCGGGCTGCGGCCTCGCGCCCGACACGGTACTCGCGTTTCCGAGCGAAGACGGCGTTCCGCGACTCCACAACGGCAAGGTCGACTACCCAGCGATCCTCGCGATCGCCCACGAGCGTGCCGAAGCGCGGCGCAGCGAATCCGTCAGTCTGCGCGACGAGCTCGCCGGGCTGCTCGGGATGACGTCCCTCGAGGACGGAGAGAGCTTCGCGAGCCTTGGCGGCGACAGCCTCACCTACATCCAGGCATCCTTCGCGATCGAAGGGCGCCTCGGCTACCTCCCGCCGGATTGGGAACGCCTTCCGGTCGCGACCCTCGAAGCCTTCGAGCGCGGTGAGGGCGGTGCGGTCCACGCGGAGGCCGCGCAGGGCGCCGGCGTCTCCGTCGACATGGACGTTCTGCTGCGCGCCCTCGCGATCACCGCGGTCGTGTTCAACCACACGCGGCCGGACGGGATCGGGGCTATTCCGGGCGCGATGGCCACGCTCCTGCTCGCGGTCGGCCAGAACCTGGCGCGCTTCCGGAGTGACTCGCTCTTCCGGGGCGAGGGGTTCGACCTCGTTCGCTCCACGCTGATCCGGTACATGCTGCCGTATTTCGTGGTGCTCACGGCGTATCTCACGGCGAAGCGCGACTTCGACCTGCCTTCGCTGCTCTTCGTGAGCACCTTCGTGGACGATCGGGCCAGCACGTTCCTGCAACCGTTCTGGTTCATCGAGGTCTTCTTCCAGATCGCGCTGGTGCTCGCGGGCCTCTTCGCGATCCGACCGCTGCGGGACGCAGTCGCCGAGCGTCCGCTCGTGTGGGGCGCGGGCGCGTTCTCGCTCCTCGGTGCGATCCACGTCGCGGCGAACGTCGCCGACTTCTGGCTACCGCCGGTCGTGCTGTGGTCCGGGATCGTCGCACTCGGCTGGACCGTGCACTTCGCGGACTCTACGCGCGCTCGCGTGCTGCTCTCGATCGCTGCCCTCGCGATGCCGGGGCTGGTGCCGCGGGGCGTGATGGTCGGTCTGGTGCTGCTGATTCTGGTGTGGCTGCCGCGCGCGCCGCTCGTGTTCGAGTGGCTCAAGGACGGCGTCGGTCGCATCGGCGCCGCGAGCTTCCAGATCTACATCCTGCACGCGGTGGTGCTCACCGCGGTCGGCTTCCTGCCGGGCATGCGGGGGAGCTGGCTCTTCCCGCTGATCTGCATCCCGGCCTCGTTGGTCGCCGGGGTCGTGCTGAGTCGCTTGCGCCTGAGCCGGTTCTGGCCTGGGCGGGGCGAGGGCGCCCCGCTCGAGGAGCGCGCCGAGGCGATCTGATCGCCGGCGCCGCCCGTCACGGACCGGGCCGATCGCGACGCGGCCTCAGCCCATCGCGACGAGGACCTTGCGCGGGCCGTCGAAGGGCATGCGCCCGTGCGCGCACAGGATGTTGTCCACGACCAGCAGGTCGCCGGCTTCCCAGGGAAACGCGACGGCGCAGTCCCACAGGACGTTACGAACGACCTCGAGCTCTTCGTCGCTCATCGAGGAACCGTCACCGAAATAGCAATGGGTCGGGAGCCCTTCTTCACCGCAGATCTTGAGCAGCGCTTCACGGCGCTGGGCCTCGAAGTTCGACACGTGCCAGAGATTCGACTGGTTGTACCAGACGGTCTCGTTGGTGCGGGGATGCGTCCGAACGGCGGGGCGGATCGATTCGGTTCGCAGGCTGCCGTCGTCCTGCCACTCCCACTTCATCTCGCTCTCGTCGAGGTAGCGTTCGACCTTGCGCGGGTCGTTCGTCTCGAAATAGTCCATCCAGGTCTTGCCGAGGCCCTTCTCGCTGGCCGGGATGTTCTTCACGTATTTGACCTGCAGCCGTTCGAACTTGTCGCGCAGATCCTCGGGCATGCGCCGATAGACCTCGCGGCAATCTGCGATCGGGGTCTCACCGCCGGTCGTCGACGGGGTCTCGCAGTAGAAGAGCAGCTTGGGCGGCGGTGTCTTCACGTAGGAGAGCTCGCTGTGCATGGTCACGCGGAGCTGCTTCGGGTACTCGGTCGACGTGTAGACGTTCCCGCGGATCTTCGTGCGCGGGGACTGGCCCTCCACGTAGGGCTTGAGCTTCGGGAGGATCGTTCCGGCGACCTTCTCGAAGTCCTTGGGAGAGGAGAGGTCGTAGCCCCGGAAGAGGACGGCGCCGTGGGTCAGCACGAGCTGCTCGATGGCCTCACCCTCCGCCTTCACGCGCTTCATGAGGTCCTTGCGTCCCGCCCGCTTCGGCTCGGCGGGGCGCAGGACGGCCGGGAGGTTCTCGCCTTCGGGCAGGAATTCGGGCGGGTTGGGCAGGCTCATGGGGTCCTCCGGAGGATCGTCATCTTCGATGAGTGGTCGCTCGGGCGGGTTGCGTGACGAGCGGGCTGGGAATCTTCGTTCGATCGGGTTGGCTTCATCGGCCGATCGGCGGATCCGCCGGAGCGATCTGCCGTGGCGTTGCCGCTCGGGGACTGGGTTCGAGCAGGTCATCGCCGGCGGTCCGGTCCCGCGCCGAGGCCGGCCGCGAGGGATGCGCTGCCAGTGGACGGTGCGGGTGGATCCTCCGGGCGAGCTGGGTTCTTCGGTCGCTTCTTCGGGGGCGAGGCCGCGGGACGCCGCGACTCGTATTGGGCGACGCCGAAGACCGCGCCACCGAGGAACGTAAGGTAGGGATCGATGGTGGAGTTGGGCAGCATGTCGAACACCCGAAGGACGACGATCCAGCTCATCGTCGCCACGACGGTCTGCGCGACGGGCGAGCGAATCCGCCGGCAGCGTCGCCAGGCGTAGACGGGTGGCAGGAGCAGGAACGAGAAGAGCATGAGGAAGCGGAAGAGGCCGCCGGTGCCGAAGATCACGACCCACATGCCGTCCATCACCGACAAGGGCGCGCCGGTGTAGGGGTCGTAGACCCAGTAGCGGGAGTACCCGCCCCAGCCGAAGAAGTAGCGCTCGGCGGTGCGTGCGAGGACTTCGTCCTCCGTATCCGTCCGCTGGGTGAGGGAGGCCGCCGCGTCCGCGCCCGCATATTCCCCGGCGATCTCGGCGATCTCCTTGATCGGGAGCAGATCGAGGGAGCGGAGAAAGGGATAGCCGAGAATCACGGCGGACATGATCGCTGCGAGCAGGAGCGCGTGTCGCGCGCGTCCCAGGAACAGGAGCGGAATCGTGCCGAGACCGTACAGCCACACCGCGCGGGATTTGCAGAAGACCACGACGACGGCCATCAGCCACGACACCGGCCCCGACGGCAGGCCGAAAGGCTTCTGCCGGATGCGCGTGAGCCCGACCCAGGCGAGGGTGCAGTAGAGCATGAACGCCGAGAGCACGAGCCCGTGGTTCATGAGCACGTTCGGGCGATAGCCGCCGTACTTGAGCGAGTGCCAGAAAGTCGACGGGCTCGGCTGGGCGCCGTAGACCAAAGCGTGGAAGAGCGGGCCGGTCTGGAGCTCGACCAGCACGAAGGGGACGTAGAAGAGGCCCGCCATCGCGAGGACCTTGAGTACGTCGATGCCCTGCTCCTTGGTGCGGACGAGGGCGCGGCCCAGGTAGAAGGGGAGCGCCCAGTCGATCAGCATCTTGAGGCCGTCGTTGACGGTATCCGTCGGGCTCAAGCCGGGCAGCACGTTCGGCCCGAAGACCTGCGGATCCATGTTCGTCAAGTTCGTGACGAGCGCGCCGAAGATCATCAGGCCGACGAGGATCTCGGGGCCGCGACCCGGCCCGGCGCGGGTCAGCTTCTGACCGTGCATCGCCGCGGTCATCACGGTGCATCCGATCACGGGCACCGTGTACTGCGTGAGATCCGGCATCACGGGCATGCCGATGGCGCGCAGAGAGGGGAGCAGGGCGACGCCAAAGACCAGGGAGATCGCGGTCGCGATGTGCGGCCGGAACACCATGAAGAGCCCCCCGGTGACGGGGAACCAGGCGATCAGCGCAGCCTCGACCACGTCGCCTCAGTCGCCTCGGAGGCGCGCTCGGAAGGCGCGGATCGCGTCCCGCGTCCCCAGCATCGCGCGCTCCGCCGGCACGACGACATAGCGCCGGAAGCGCTCGTCGGGTCGCGTGCGGAAGATCGTGCCGTGGCTGCGGCCGTCCCAGTTCTCGGGGGCGTCCTTCGTGTAGTAGTAGGCCGCGAAGGACTGGCGCGGGACGGGCGCGATCGGGGCGACCGGCTCGACGCCGTGAAAGCTGATCTCGCTCGTCTCGAAGAGGACGCACTGGTTGAGCACGGGCGGGACCCGTTGCATGCAGCGCTTCACGCGGCGGTCCCAGAGCTCGACGGCGCCGCCCCAGGACTCTTCCCATTCGGGATTCAGGTAGACGAGGATGTTGAGGCGGCGATGGACGTTGCGCTCTTCGTTGAAGTTGAAGTCGACGTGCACGTCGAGGCGACCGCCGGGGCCGGTCACGTGGATGCCCCCACCGCCGAGGCTCGGGTCGGCCTCGAGGCCGGGGATGCCGGTGATCGTCTCGAGCTGGGCCAGGAACTCCGGCGCGGCGAGGGCCTCGTGGAGCCTGGCGACCGGGGCCGGGAAGAGGTCGCTGTCGGAGACCTGGATCTTGCGGCGCTCGCGCACGAAGTCGAAGGCGAAGCCCTGTTCGCTGGCCTCCTCGAAGGTCGGGTAGGCCGCCGCGACTTCGCGGGCGAAGTCGGGATCGAGGAAATCGTCGATGACGATGTGCGGAAAGGGCTCGGCGCTCTGGAACGCGTGGCGCAGGGCGTCGAGATCGAGCGGGCGAATCCGGTTCATGGCGTTCCTCCCGTCGCTCATCGATCGCCGAGCGCGTATTCGCGCAGCCGGTCGAGGAGCTCGGGCTGGGCGTGGGCCGAGATCCGGGACTCCGTCGCCTCCTGCACGAGGCGGGTGAGCTCGCGTTCGAAGTCTTCGGCCGAATCCGCGACGGTCACCAGCCCTTCGGCACCGAGGCGATTCGCGGTCGCGATCTGGTGATCGTTCCGGGTCTCCTCCCACTCGCCGTGGCGGGGCACGACGAGGATCGGTTTGCCCAGCTCGAGCGCGTTGAGGATCGAGCCCATGCCGGCGTGCGCGACGACGACGTCCGCCTCCGCGAGTCGTGCGCGGAACTCCGGCGGCGTCATGAAGGGGATCACCTTCAGCTGTCGGGGCTGGTAGTCGCTCGGCCCGATCTGCGCGACGACGTCGTCGCGATCGCGCTTCGCGGCCCAGTCGTCGACCCAGCCGACGAGGCGATCGAAGGACATCTGCGCGCCGACCGTCACGAAGATCAAAACACCCTCCCGGCGTATTCCGGTCCATCGGCGGAGGAGAGATGGGGCCACTGGGTCAGCCAGAGCCCCGCCACGCGACGCACGAGCCGGCCGGACATGGAGACCTCTTCGACGTTGGCGATGCTGTCGAGCCAGATCGTCCGAGCGCCGATCGCGCGTCCCAGGAGGATAGCGAGGCAGCCGGGCGCGGCGCCGGTCGACACGACGACGTGCGGTCGCACGCGCAGCATCACGACCAGCATCTGCAGCCCGAGGATCAGCATCCCGAGCTTGTCCCAGCGCGTCGAATCCCGGACGACGTAGACGGGACTCTCCGGCACGTCCGCGCGGTAGCTGTCGTTGATCGTCACGTAACGGAGATCGTGCTCTTCGAAGGCAGGAACGATCCGGCGCAGCTGCACCCAGTGACCTCCGCCGGACGCGACGGCCAGCACGCGACGCCTGCCCGTCGGGTCGCTCACGAGCTCGCCTCGTCGACGGTCCACGCGGGCGTCTGCACGTCGGAGGGGCGCGGCGGATGGACCCGCGGCGGGGCGCCGAGTCGCAGGTGGAAGCGGAGCAGGTCGCGCATGTGGCGCCTGGGCTCATGACTCTGCCTGCGCGTGAGCGTCGTGCGAACCCGGCGAACGAGGCCGCCGGCCACATAGACGAGGTTCGCGAGCCAGAGCGTCGCGCGACCGTGACTCTTCGCGAAGTAGCGCGCGCGCGACGCGTACCAGTAGGTGGGCGTCGGACGACTCAGATCCTGATATCCGGTCGAGACCGAGCCGATGTGCGTGACCGAGCTCTCGCGCACATAAGCGGTCGGCCAGCCGTGTCGAGCGGCGCGCAGGCAGAAGTCGGTCTCTTCGTAGTAGAGGAAATATCCGTCGTCGAAAGGACCGGCGTCTTCGAAGACTTCGCGACGAATCAGCATGCTCGCTCCCGCGAGCCAGTCGACGCGGGTATTCTCCGTCGGGAGCGGCGGCGCCACGAGCCAGCGCGAGAGCAGCTTCGAGATCACACCGATCCCGATCGCGGCCTCGAATTCGCTCCAGACCGACGGGAAACGAAACGCCGTCGTGTGCGGATCGCCGTCGACGCCGTGGATGTAGCTTCCGGCGATGCCCACGTCGGGATGATCGTCGAGATATCGGATGAGTCGCTCGATCGCGCCCTCGTCGGGGAACGCGTCGGAGTTCAGGAGGTAGACGTAGTCCGGCGGGTCGTCCCCTTGGAGATGCTCGCCGACGCCGAAGTTCACGCCCCAGGCGAAGCCGCCGTTCCAGCCGGACTCGACCACGTCGACGCGGTCCTTCCAGGTCTGCTCGCTCACGCTCTCGCGCATCTGCTCGAACGAGCCGTCCTGGGAATCGTTGTCGACGACGACCACCCGCGAGGGGCAGTCGTCGGGGATCTCGCGCAACAGCGCTTCGACTGCCTCGAGCGTCATGTCGGGCGTCTTGTAGTTGACGACGACAGCGAGGAACTTCACGTCGGGATCGAGCCTCATCGGAATGCCACGCCGAGCTTCGGGTCGGCAGTGCGGGCGCGGTCACGCGGCACCACCGGTCCAGCGCGTGGATCGGGTCGAGGGGAGGGCCCACCGGAATTCAGGGGGATCCCCAACGCTTCTTCGGCCACAGCGGGGCCAAAGTGAAATCGTTCACCGCGGCACCCCCGGTCGCCTGGAGGGAGTCGCCGATTCACCCTCTCTGGGCACTCAAAATCGATCACGGAATCGAAGCCACGCATCGGGGGACTCCCCGTCATGCACCTGGGATGCGCCTCGCATTCGCCTTTGCGCGTCCGTAACATATCGGAACCTCGCGCGGATCCTGTGGCCGTGGGTCGGGTCCGGATTTCGCCCCCTCGGGTCAAAGCGGTCAAGAAGACACCCGAGGAGTTCGATACGGCGAGTCTGGAGCCGGCGCATGCAAGCCGGGAATTCCCCTTTTCGTTCGGGGATCTCGGACGCACCGTGTGAGAGACAGAGGACCGTTGATGCCCACGCTGCAATCGCCTTCCCCGAGCTGTGTCCTTGCTGGCTCGGAATCGTTGCTCGTTCAATGCGGAGAGCTCCTCCTCGAACGAGGATGGGGAATCACCCGCATCGTCTCCCGGGACGACGCGATCGTCGAATGGGCCGAGGCCAAGGGGCTCGAGGTCTGTGCGCCGGGCGAGGCGCTGGCCGGGTCGCTCGCAGGTGTCGCCTTCGACTGGTTCTTCAGCATCACGAACCTGTCGATCATCCCCGAAGCCGTGCTCGAGATGGCGCGGGTCGGCGCCGTCAACTTCCACGACGGTCCGTTGCCCGCCTACGCCGGGATGTATACCCCGGCCTGGGCGATCCTGAACGGCGAGACCGAATACGGCGTCACCTTCCACGAGATGACCGCGGGCGTCGACGAGGGTCGCCTCCTCGTCCAGCGCCGCTTTCCGATCGCCGAGGGCGAGACGAGCCTCAGCCTGAACACCGCGTGTTATGCGGCGGCGATCGAAGGCTTCGCAGAGCTCGCGACCCAGATCGAGACCGACGCGCTCGCGCCCCGGGAGCAGGACTTCGACCAGCGCTCCTATTTCGGTCGCCACGAACGCCCTGACGCGCTCGGGGTGATCGACTTCTCGCGCCCGGCCGCCGACGTGGCCCGGGCCGTGCGCGCGATGGACTTCGGGGAGCGCTACGCGAACGCCTTCTGTGTGGCGAAGGTCGTGCATGGCGGCGCGGTCGCGCGCGTCGCGGGCGCGCAGGCCGTCGAAGGGGACGGCGAAGCGCCGGGCACCCTGGTTGCGATCGACGACGCCGGCTGGACGGTCGCCTGCGCGGACGGAGTGGTCGCGCTCTCGGGCTTCGGCTGTCCGCGCGGACACGCCTGGACGCCTGCGGAAGCGGCTGAGGCCCTCTCGGTCTCCGCCGGCAGCGTCCTCGACGCGGGCTTCGAACTCGCTGCGCTCACCGCCCTCGGTGAGGCCTTCACGCCCGCCGAGGCGTTCTGGGTGCGCCGCCTCGAGCGGCTCGATCCCGTCGAGACCCCGTACCGACGCGTCGCGGGCAGCGAGGGCGAGGCGAGCGCCGTCGGCACGACCGAGCACGTCGCGCTCGATGCGGCGGGACTCGGGGGCTCCGCCGACGAGATCCTCACGCGCTTCCTGCTCTACCTGGCACGGATCCAGGGCGTCGATGCCTTCGACGTGACCTGGAGCGAAGATGACTTGGAAGCGCGCCTGGCCGAAGCGCCTGGGCTCTTCTCTTCCCTCGTGCCGCTGCGCGTCGCGGTCGACCGCGACGGATCCGCCGGCGAGGCGAGCGCGGCCGTCGGCGAGGCCCTGGCCAAGCTGCGCGACATGGGCAGCTTCCTGCTCGATGCCATCGCGCGGACGCCCGGACTCGCGGCTCATCCGCTCCTGGCAGCGGGCCACTGGACCTCGGTCGGGGTCGGACAGCACGCGGACGTTGCCGGGCGAGCGCTGCCCGCCGGTGCCGATCTCGCGCTCTTCGTCACGCCGGACGGAAGCGACGCGCGCCTCGCCTACGACGCGGCCGCCCTCGACGCCGCGAGCGCTGAACGCATCGCCCAGCAGCTCACGGGGCTCGCCCGCGCGGCCTCGGATTCGGCGCTGCCTTTCGCGAAGCTGCCCCTGGTCGACGCGGAAGAGCGTCGCCAGATCGTCGAAGGCTGGAACCAGACGGGCGTCGACTTCGACCGCGGCGACACCGTGCGCTCGCTCTTCGAAGCGCGCGTCGCGGCTTCCCCCGACGAGAGCGCGGCGGTCTTCGAAGGCGAGGCGCTCAGCTATCGCGAGCTCGACGAGCGCGCGGCGCAGGTCGCGAACCACCTCGCGGGCCTCGGAATCGGCGCGGACTCGCTCGTCGGACTGCATCTGGCGCGATCCCTAGACATGATCGTCGGTGTGATGGGTGTCCTGAAGGCCGGGGGTGCCTACGTGCCCCTCGACCCGGTCTATCCCGAGGATCGCATCGCCTACATGATCGAGGACTCGCAGGCGTCGGTCGTCTTGACGCATCCGGCAGCCGGCGCGACGCCGCCTGCGGGCAATGCGACCGTCGTCGACCTGGAACGCGATCGTGACGCGATCGCGGCGCACCCGAAGACGCGACGCGACACGCCGTGCCTGCCCGAGCATCTCGCGTACGTCATCTACACGTCGGGCTCGACCGGCAAGCCCAAGGGCGTGATGGTCGAGCACCGCAACGCCGTGAACTTCTTCGTCGGCATGGACGAGGTCGTGCCCCACGATCCGCCGGGCAGCTGGCTCGCGGTGACGAGCCTGTCGTTCGACATCTCGGTGCTCGAGCTGCTCTGGACCCTGACCCGCGGCTTCGAGGTCGTGATCTTCCGCGACGTCGAGCGCACGGGGGGCGATGCCCCGACGCGCGCGTGGCGGCCGATCGACATGGGCCTCGCGCTCTGGGGCAGCGATGCCGGACCCGGCCCGCGAAAGTACGAGCTGATGCTCGAGGCTGCGAAGTTCGCCGACACCCACGGTTTCTGTGCCGTCCACACGCCCGAGCGTCACTTCGGTGCGTTCGGCGGTCCGTTCCCGAACCCCTCGGTGACGAGCGCCGCGATCGCGGCCGTGACCGAGAACGTGCAGATCCGCGCGAGCAGCTGCGTCCTGCCGCTCCACCACCCGATCCGGGTCGCGGAGGAGTGGGCGGTCGTCGACAACATCTCCGGCGGTCGCGTCGGGATCTCCTTCGCGTCCGGCTGGCAGCCGAACGACTTCGTGATCCGCCCCGACGCGTTCAAGAACGCCAAGACTTCGATGTTCGAGAACGCGGAGATCGTGCGGAAGCTCTGGCGCGGCGAGTCCGTCGAGTTCGAGAACCCGATGGGGAAGTCGGTCCCGACGTCGACGCTGCCGCGACCGGTCCAGGCTGAACTGCCGACCTGGATCACCACCGCCGGAAACGTCGAGACGTTCAAGGCCGCGGGCGCCGCTGGCGTGAACGTCCTGACGCATCTGCTCGGACAGACCCTCGATGAGCTGGCGGCCAAGGTCCGTGCCTATCGCGAGGCGCGCGTGGACGCGGGCCACGATCCGTCGGGCGGCACCGTCACGTGCATGCTCCACACCTTCGTCGGCGAAGACGACGACACGGTCCGGAGCATCGTGCGCGAGCCCATGAAGGACTATCTCGCGAGCTCGATGTCGCTCGTCGTCGACTTTGCCTGGTCCTTCCCGGCCTTCGAGCGGCCGGGTGGCCCGGATCAGAAGCCCGAGGACGTCGACCTCAAGAGCCTCTCCGAGGACGAGACCGACGCGATCCTCGAGTTCGCGTTCGAGCGCTACTACGAGACGAGCGGGCTGATGGGCACGCCCGCAGCTTGCGAGGCGATGCTCGAGCGCTGCAAGGATGCGGACATCGACGAGATCGCCTGTCTGATCGACTTCGGCGTCGATACGGACGTGGCCCTCGCGGCGCTCCCCGCCCTGGACGTCGTGCGCCAGAAGGTGAACGAGCGACCGGTGGACGCGGTCGACGCCGCGGTCAGCACCGATCCCGGTGCGATGGTCGATCACTCGTTCTCCGCGCAGGTCGAGCGCCATGGGGTGACCCATCTCCAGTGCACGCCGTCCCACGCGACGATGCTGCTCACGAACCCCGAGACCCGCGCGGCGCTCGGGCGGATCCCGCACCTGATGATCGGGGGCGAAGCGTTCCCGGTCTCCCTGGCCTCGGAGCTCGACGCGGTCTGTCAGGGGACGATCCGGAACATGTACGGCCCGACCGAGACGACCATCTGGTCCTCGACCGAGCCGGTCCTGGGCCGCCCGGAGTCGATCTCGATCGGGCGTCCGATCGCGAACACCCAGCTCTACATCCTCGACGCGGGACACGAGCCCGTGCCGATCGGCGTCGCCGGCGAGCTCTGGATCGCGGGCGAGGGCGTCGTGCGCGGCTACCACCAGCGGCCCGAGCTGACCGACGAGCGCTTCGTGCCGGATCCCTTCAGCGACCGTCCCGGCGCGCGCATGTACGCGACCGGTGACCTCGCGCGCTGGATGGACGACGGGCGCATCGACTTCCTGGGTCGACTCGACCACCAGGTGAAGATCCGCGGTTACCGGATCGAGCTCGGGGAGATCGAGGCGCGGCTCGCGGGAGAAGAGGGCGTGCGCGAGGCGGTCGTGATCGCGCGCGAAGACACGCCCGGGGACGTGCGGCTGGTCGGTTACGTGCGACCCGCCGCGGGCTCGCCGCCGGGATTCGTGCTGGACGAGGCGGCGCTCCGCGAAGGACTCCGCGAGCATCTGCCCGAGTTCATGGTCCCGTCGAACGTCGTGACCCTCGATCGCTTCCCGCAGACGCCGAACGGCAAGGTCGACCGGAAGGCGCTGCCGGCGCCCCGGGACGTACAGCAGCGCTCCCAGGCCGAGTACAAGGCGCCCGAGAACGAGCTCGAGACCCAGATCGCGGACGTCTGGAAAGAGGTGCTCTACCTCGAGAAGGTGGGCGTCGACGACAACTTCTTCGACCTCGGCGGGCACTCATTGTTGGTGGTGCAGGCGCACCGGAAGCTCCGGGACATGGTGCCGATGGCCCTCACGCTGACGGACCTCTACCGGTTCCCGACGATCTCGGGACTCGCTTCGCACCTCAGCAGTGGTGACGGCGCCAAGGAGACCGCGCAGGCGAGCCAGGCCCGTGCGGACAAGCGGCGACAGGCCCTCGGGCGGCGTCGGCGTCGAGGAAAGAATTAGGCGCGCGAGCGCGCCAGCATGGGTTGCGCCGTCGGCATGGGCCGCGGTGAGGAGGGGCGGATGGCCGATTCGGGCCACGACAATTCGGCGGCCACGGTCGACGACGTCGGCGAGAACGACATCGCGATCGTGGGCATGGCCTTGCGCGTGCCCGGCGCGAACGACCCGACGGAGTTCTGGCAGAACCTCCGCGACGGCCGCGAGTCGATCGTCGACTACAGCGAGGAGCAGCTCCTCGAAGGCGGCGAGCACCCCGACACGCTCCGCAAGCCGTCCTACGTGTCCCGGGGCGGTGCGCTCTCGGACATGAAGCTCTTCGATCGAGACTTCTTCGGCTTCAGCCCGAAGGAGGCCGCGATCCTCGATCCCCAGCACCGCCACTTCATGGAGCTCTGCTGGGAAGCCCTCGAAGACGCCGGCCACACCCCCGGTCGCTTCGACGGTCAGATCGGTCTCTTCGGCGGCTGCGGCATGGGCAGCTACTTCTACTTCAACGTCTGCAGTCACCGGGACCTGATCGACGACGTCGGCCTCTTCCTGCTCCGTCACACGGGCAACGACAAGGACTTCCTCGCGACGCGCGTGTCCTACGTGCTCGACCTGAAGGGCCCGAGCGTCAACGTCCAGACCGCGTGCTCGACGTCGCTGGTCGCGACGCACTACGCCTGCCAGAGCCTGCTCACGGGCGAGTGCGACCTGGCGCTGGCCGGCGGCATCACGATCCAGTTCCCGACCGAGGCCGGCTACGTCTACAAGGACGGCGAGGTGCTCTCCCCAGACGGCCACTGTCATGCGTTCGACCACCGCGCCCAGGGCACGGTGCTCACGAGCGGCGGCGGCGTCGTGTCCCTGCGCCGACTCGAAGACGCGACCCGTGACGGCGATCCGATCTACGCCGTGATCAAGGGCTCGGCCGTCAACAACGACGGCGGGCAGAAGGTCGGCTACCTGGCGCCTTCGGTGGACGGGCAGGCCGCGGCGATGACCGAGGTCTACTCCCTCGCGGACATCGACCCCGCGTCGATCGGCATGATCGAGTGCCACGGCACCGGCACGTACATGGGCGATCCGATCGAGGTCGCCGCGCTCACCCAGGCGTTCCGCAACCAGGGCAGCGAGGACGCCGAGGCGAACCAGTTCTGCCGGATCGGCTCGGTCAAGACGAACATCGGTCACCTCGACACGGCGGCCGGCGTGGTCGGTCTGATGAAGGCGGCGCTCGCGCTCCACAACGAGGAGATGCCGCCGACCATCAACTACGAGCAGCCGAACCCCGAGATCGGCTTCGAACGCACGCCCTTCGTCGTGAACGATGCCCTGACCGAGTGGCGATCGGGCGAGGGCGTCCGGCGCGCCGCCGTGAACTCGCTCGGTGTCGGCGGCACGAACGCCCACGTCGTGGTCGAGGAGTACCACCCCTTCGAGCCGGGGCCCGGCGCGGTCGCGCCGAGTGCCGATCCCGACCGCGTGCTCTTCCAGTTCGCGGCCAAGAGCACCAAGGCCCTCGACGGCGCCTGCCGGAAGCTCGCCGGCTTCCTCGAGAACGAACCCGACACGCCGCTCGCGGACGTCGCCTACAGCCTCCAGCAGACCCGCGAGGCGTTCGAGACCCGCCGCGTCGTCGTCGCGAAGGACCGCAGCGAAGCGATCGAGCTGCTCGAAGGCCTCGATCCGCGTCGCGTCTTCACGCATGGCGTCCCGGATGCGCGGCCGAGCCTCGCGTTCATGTTCTCCGGCGGCGGCAGCCAGTACCCCGGGATGGCGCGCGACCTCTACGAGACGGAGCCCGTGTTCCGGGAGCACGTCGATCGCGGACTCTCGATGTACCAGGAGAAGACCGCGGTCGATCTCCGCTCCCTCGTGTTCTGCGAGGCGGGTGCGGAGTCCGAGGTCGAGGCGCCGCTGACCGAGACGATTCGTCAGCTCCCTGCGATCTTCATCGTCGAATACGCAATGGTGCAGCTCTGGAAGAGCTGGGGGATCGAGCCCGACATCATGATCGGCCACTCGATGGGCGAGAACGTCGCCGCCTGCATCTCCGGCGTGATCACCTACGAAGAATGTCTCGACTGGATGATCATCCGCGGCCGACTCGTCGACACGACCGAGCCGGGCGGCATGATCGGGGTGTCGCTCCCCGAATACGACCTGATCCCCTTCCTCGACGGTCGCTGCGATCTGGCGTCGGTCAACGCGCCGTCGCTGACGGTCGCGTCAGGGGGCGTCGAAGAGGTCGACGCCCTCGAGAAGCGCCTCGACGAGGCGGAGATCGACTATCAGCGCGTGGCCATCAACGTCGCCGGTCATTCCCGACTCTTCGATCCGATCCTCGAAGAGTTCCGCACGTTCATTCGCGGTCTCGACTTGAAGAAGCCGTCGATTCCGTTCATCTCGAATCGGACCGGTCAGCCGATCACCGACGACCAGGCCCTCGATCCGGAGTACTGGGTCGAACACCTGCGGCGAGAGGTGCGCTTCTCGGATGGCCTCGCGTCGATCCTCGAGACCCCCGGACGCGTCCTGCTCGAGGTGGGACCCGGCCAGACCCTGAGCTCCTTCGCGCGGCAGCAGCCGTCGTCGACCCCGATCAACATCGTGTCCTCGATCCGGCATCGCGCGGACCAGAGTGGCGATGCAGACTTCTTCCTGGCCGCGGTCGGTCGTCTCTGGGCGTCCGGAGTCGAGATCGAGCTCGACGCGCTCTACGAGGGACAGAACCGGCGACGCGTCCGGCTCCCGACCTACGCCTGGAACCACCAGAGCTATTTCTACGATCGCATCGAGCCGATGGTCGAGGCGATCGACTCCGGGCGCCCGGAGCGCATCGAGGACCTCGCCGACTGGGGCTCCGTCCCGACCTGGCATCCCGCGGCCGCCGATCCGCGTCGTCTCGAGGCGCCGACGAGCTGGCTGCTCTTCATGGACCGCGCGGGCGTCGGCAAGCGCCTGCGCCAGCGTCTCGAGGACGCCGGCCACACGGTGACCTGTGTCTACGAGGGCGACGCATTCCGCAAGCGGAGCGAGTTCGAGTACTCCCTCGCGCCGGAGCTCGGCTTCGAGGGCTACAACGCGCTCGTGAAGGACCTCGCTGCGTCGGGGCACGCGCCGACCCGGATCGCGCATCTCTGGCTCGCGACCGACGGCGAGCACTTCCGGCCCGGCTCGAGCTTCTTCCACGAGAACCTCCAGAACGGCTTCTGGAGCCTCTTCTTCCTGGCCAAGGCGCTCGGCGACGAGAACCTGCCGGGGGACGTCCACGTCTCCGTCGTCTCGACGGGGATGCACGCCCTCGAAGGCGACGACGGTCCGCTCCACCCGGAGAAGGCGACTGTCTTCGGCCCCGCGCTGGTGATGCCGCGGGAGCTGCCCGGCGTCACGTGCAAGACGATCGACGTGTCGCTCCCGACGAAGGGCGCCGCGGCCTGGCTCGGCAAGCTCGGACTCGGCGGCGGAAACGCGACCCGCCCGGAGAGCCTCGACGATCTCTCGGTCAGCCTCGAAGCGGAGCTCCTCGCGCCGCCGGAAAACGAAGTGATTGCGCTCCGCGGCGCGGATCGTTTCGTGCGGCGCTTCGAGTCGCGTCCGCTCGCGGCTCGCGCCGACGACGCAGCCCCGACGCTGCGAGAGCAGGGCGTCTACCTGGTCACGGGCGGTCTCGGTGGCCTCGGCCTGACCCTCGCGGACCGGATCGCGCGCGAAGCGCCGGGCGCCAGGCTCGCGCTCGTCGGCCGGACGCCGCTCCCCCCGCGTGAGGATTGGGACGCGGTCCTCGCGGGTGACAAGGGCAGCGCTGCGGAGGCGCGGACCCTGCGTCGCGTGCGCACGATCGAGGAGTCCGGCGCCGAGGTCGAGATCGTGACCGGCGACGTTACGCGCCTCGACGACATGCGCAGCGGCCTCGAGCAGGTGCGCGAGCGCTTCGGGAAGCTCGACGGGATCTTCCATGTCGCCGGCGTGGTCGACGACGAGCTGATCCAGCTGAAGAACGATGCCGACATCGAGCGTGTCTTCGGCCCGAAGGTCCACGGCACCGAGGTGCTCGATTCGCTCCTCGACGAGTCCGGCGCCGAGCTCCTCGTGCTCTACTCGTCGACGAGCGCGCTGACGGCGCCGACCGGTCAGGTCGACTACGTCGCTGCCAACGCCTTCCTCGATGCCTTCGCCCACAGCCGCAAGGACCACCCGATCCGGACGGTCGCGGTCAACTGGGGCATCTGGAACGAGGTGGGCCTCGCGGCGCGGAACCTGTCAGGCGAGGCGGACGCGAGCGAAGAAACGGTCTCGACCGCCGTCCAACATCCCTTCTTCGAGACCCGCGAACGCGACAGCCACGGCCGCACGGGCTTCCTCAAGAGCTATTCGCCCCAGCGCGACTGGATCCTCGACGAGCATCGGACGAAGAACGGCGAAGCGCTGTTCCCCGGCGCAGGCTATCCCGAGCTCGCCCGCGCCGCCCTGGCCGAATACGGCGAGACGGGGCCCTTCGAGATCCACGATCTCTACTTCCTGCGGCCCCTCTACGTGCCGGATGGCGAGATCCGCGACGTTCGCGTCCAGCTCGAGCCGACGGATTCCGGCTACAAGTTCGGCGTGCGCACGCGCCACCGGATCGACGGTCGTCCCGCCTGGGTGCTCGCTTGCGAGGCACGCCTCGAGCTGGGCGCCGAGTCGACCCCCGAGTCCGTCGACGTCGCTGCGATCGACACGCGCTGCCAGCGGTCCCGCTCGAGCGTGAACCCGCTCGGCCATCGCACCGGCCAGGACAACCACGTCCGATTCGGCCCGCGCTGGCGTGTCCTGCGGCAGGTCCTCTACGGCGAGAGGGAGGCCCTCGCCCACCTCGAGCTGGCGGAGGCCTATGCGGCAGAGGTGGAGGACTACGCGCTCCATCCGGCGCTGCTCGACCTCGCGACCGGTTATGCGATGGAGCTGATCGAGGACTACGACCCCGACGAGTCACTCTGGGTCCCGGTCTCCTACGGACGGATCCAGATCCACGGCCCGCTCGCGGGCAAGGTCCACAGCTGGGTGCGCATCCGCGACGACATCGAGGACAGTCGCAACTTCGCGAGCTTCGACGTCACGATCGTCGACGAGGGCGGCCATGTCCTCTTCGAGGCGACGGACTTCACGATCAAGCGCGTCGAGGAAGCGGTCGACTTCTCCGAGCCCGTCGACACGAAGACGAGCGACATCGAGTTCGAATCCGCGTCCCACCTGCAGGACGAGGACGACCTGTCTCCGGCGGAGCTCCAGCTGCGCCGGAACTACGAGGCCGGCATCCTGCCCGAGGAAGGCACGGAGGCGCTGCTCCGCGCGCTGTCCGCGGATCTCGGTCCCCAGGTCGCGATCAGCTCGATCGCGCTCGACACGCTGCGCAAGCAGGCCAGCGAGGTCGTGCTCGATTCGTCCGGCGGCGGAACGCGCTTCGAGCGCCCGGACCTCGACAGCGAGTACGTGGAGCCGCGCGACGAGATCGAGAAGACCCTGGTCACGCTCTGGGAGGAGCTCCTCGGGGTCGAGGGCCTCGGCGTGCAGGACAGCTTCTTCGACCTGGGCGGGCATTCGCTGATCGCGGTGCGCTTCTTCACGAAGATCAAGAAGACCTACCGCGTCGACTTCCCGATCTCGGTGCTCTTCGAGGCGCCGACGATCGAGGGCTGCGCGGCGCTGATCCGCGAGTCGATCGGGGACGATGGCGGCGCGGCCGCCGACGGCGGCGAGAAGGCGGCTGCGGTCCCGAAGACGCGCTTCAAGCATCTCGTCGCGATGGACGCGGGCGCCGACGCGGGCAAGCCCCCCTTCTTCCTGGTGGCCGGCATGTTCGGCAACGTGCTGAACCTGCGGCATCTGGCGTCGCTCGTCGGGACCGATCGTCCCTTCTATGGCCTGCAGGCGCGGGGTCTCTACGGCGGCGAGGAGCCTCACGCGAGCTTCGACGAGATGGCGACGGCGTACATCGAAGAGATCCGACACGTCCAGCCCCACGGTCCGTACACGATCGGCGGATTCTCCGGCGGCGGCATCACGGCCTTCGAGATGGCGCACCAGCTGACGGAGGCGGGCGAAGAGGTGTCGATGCTGCTGATGCTCGACTCGCTGCTGCCGGTCGAGCCGCCGATCACGACCCTCGATCGCGTGCGCGTGCAGCTGCTGCGAGTGAAGCAGCGGGGCGCCGGCTACCTGTGGGAGTGGGCGCGCAACCGGGCGAAGTGGCAGTGGGAGCAGATCCAGGCGCGCTTCGACGAAGAGGAACCCGATCAGCCCGACGACGAGTTCCACAACGTCGCGATCGAGCGCGCCTTCCGCGCGGCGTTGCCCATCTACCGGATGCGGCACTACGCCGGTCGCGTGCATCTCTTCCGGCCCAAGCAGGACCACGCCTACGTGCTGGGGGAGGGGCGCATCCTCAACAGCGACAAGCGCTGGGTGTTCCCGGACAACGGCTGGGGCGACTGGGTCGACGAGGTCGAGGTCAGCGAGATGCCCGGAAACCACGACAGCATGGTGCTCGAGCCGAACGTGCGCGTGATGGCGGCCAGGCTTCGCGAGGTCCTGGAGTCGATCGAAGACGACTGACTTCGACCACCCGGGACGGAGATCTCCGATCGGCAACGCGCGCGCAACGCGACACCGGTGACCCCCGCGCGGGCACTCATTTCGGATGGCGGGGTCGAATCACTCGACCGCTGGCGCGACTAAGGCCGCCATCTCACACAACATGCCGTCCGAAAAGGGCTTTCGGGCAGCACGCTACACTCGCAACGTCATCTCTTGGGGGAGCCGCTTTCATGGGCGAGATTTCGGACGCCCTGTCCAGGGCCCGAAAAGAGAAGGGCCCTGCGCGCGACGAGCGCGCCGCTGATGCGCCCGCTCGTCCGGCACCGCGCTCCCACCCCCCGCTCTACGAGCCGCCGCGGGCCCGGGAGGACGACGCGCCCTCCGACGAATTCCGCCGCCTGCGCGAACGCGAGGCCGAGGAAGCGCAGGACGCCCGTGAATCCGCCCCGGAGCCCGAATCGCTGCGCGAGCCCCGGCGCGCGTCGCGACCGGTCGCCGCGCCCGTCGACGAGCGGCCCTTCGTCGCGGTCCCGGCCCAGCCGGGGAAGGACTGGATCTACCGACTCTGCGCCGTCGAGCCGGACAGCCCCGACGCGGTCCGCTTCCGCCACTTCGCCGTTCGCATGCGCGGGATGCTCGACCAACGGTCCACCCCTTCGGTCCTGGTGACGAGCGCCGTCGCGGGCGAGGGCAAGAGCACGATCGCGTCCAACCTGGCGCTGGCCCTGGCCTCGGTCGCACCGGAGTCGCGCATCGCTCTCGTCGACATGGACCTGCGCCGCGGCGTCGTCGGACGCGTCTTCGGCTGCCCGGAGAACGGCGGCGTCGAGGCGGTGCTCTCCGGACGGGCCTCGATCGACGACGTGGTGATCCGCACGAACGTGGGGCGCCTCGATCTGATTCCGAAGGGCGCCACCCCGCCCGACGCGCATTCGCTCCTCGGGGCGACCGCGGACGCGTTCTTCGAAGAGATGCACCGCCGATACGACTATCTGGTCTGTGATGGCCCGCCGGTCTTGCCGGTCCCGGACACGCCCTTGATCAGCGAGCACGTCGGGGGCTGCCTGGCCGTAGCCGCGAGCGGACGCACCCGGCACTCGACGTTCCGCGACCTGACCGACCTGATTCCGCGCACGAACTGGTTCGGCGTCTTCCTCAACGAGAGCAAGGCGGTCTCGAACAAGGATCGCTACGGCTACTACTCGGCGAAGGATTCCGAGGGCGCATCGGACGACGCCTCCGACGCCTCCGACGCCTCCGACGCCTCCGAGGACGTCGAAGGTGACGAAGCGGATTGGGACGCGGAGGTGAACGAGCTCGGTGACGCCGCGCCGGGTACAGAAGAAGGGAAGCGGTCTTGAGCGGCGACGCCTACTACGAGGCAGGGCCCGATACCGAAGGTGAGGGCGGTGCCGGCCTGCCGGGCTTCATCCACGATCCGATCGGCGTCCTCGAGCGCCGGTGGATCCCGATGATCGTCGTCCTGGTCGCCGGCATCGCGCTGATCGCTGTCTATCTCCAGACGCGGGTGCCGGAATATCAGGCCCGCGCGACCGTACTCGTCGCCAGTCAGCGGATCTCGGAGAGTCTGATCCGGAGCACCGTCGACTCGGATCAGCTCGAGAAGGTGAGCGCCATTCTCGGCGAGCTCCTGTCGCGCCGGAAGCTGGTCGAGCTGATCGAGGAGTACGAGCTCTTCCCGGCTCCGGCGGAGGGTCCTGGGCTCACGATGGAGGAGAAGACCGCCATCGTCCGAGGCTCGATCCTGATCGGCCCGGATCGCAGCAACAACGCGAATCAGGACCCGGAGAGCAGCGCGACCGTCTTCGAGGTGCTCTTCCGGCACGGGAGTCGCGAGAAGGCGGCCGCGGTCGCGAACGACCTCGCCAGCGGCTTCACCGACATCCACCTGCGGATGCGCAGCCGACAAGCCCGGATCACGACCGAGTTCCTGCGGCGCGAGCTCAATAAGACGGAGGAAGAGCTCGCCGCCCAGGAGAGCGCGATCACCCAGTTCAAGCAGACCCACCGCGGCGCGCTCCCCAGCGAGCTCGGCACGAGTCTGGGACGCCTCGATCGCCTGCAGAGCCAGCGCCAGTCCCTCGCCCTCCAGATCGCGAACGCGGAGAGCCGCCTGGCGACTCTGGCCGCGTCCGGGACCGACTTCGAGCTCGACTCACCCCAGGCGATGCTGCGGGGCCTGCGACTCCGCTACAAGGAGCAGCGTGCCCTCTACACGGACGACCATCCGAACATCGTGTCGCTCCGCAACCAGATCACGAACCTCGAGGCGCGGCTCGCCGACGAGGGCAGCGGCGAGACCTCGAGCGGCTCTGCGCCCGCGGACGCGGCGCGCATCGAGCTGACGGCATTGCGCGGCCAGCTCGAGGAGACCGTCGCCGAATACGAGCGACTCGACTCGCTCGTCGAACTCGTGCCGGAGCACGCCGAGACACTGGCCGCCCTCGAGCAGCGCGCGGAGATCCTCCGCGAGAACTATCGCGAGCTCCTGCGAAAGGTGAATCAGGCGGAGCTGTCGGAGGCGGTCGAGTCGGCGCAGCAGGGCGAGCGGGCGAGCATCCTCGACCCGGCGGTGCCGCCGTGGGAGCCGACGTCCTCGCCGCTCAAGGCGGTGGCGGTCCTCCTGATCGGAACCTTCGGGGCGGCACTCGGAATCGCGGTGCTGCTCGAGCTCGTCGATTCGGTGGTCGTGACCGAGAGCGAGATCGAGCGCAACTACCGGCTCCCGGTGCTCGGCTCGGTCTCGAAGCTCGCCTGATCGTTCCTTGACCCGTGGGCTCGAGAGCATGTCCCTCATGGATCCCGGCATGACGACGATGCGTGAAGACGCGCCGACCCGCGCAGGCTTCGGGTCGACCCTCGTCGTGCTGGCGCTCGTCATCGCGTTCTCGCCGGTCCTGCTCGACCTCGCCGCGCATCTCGCTGACGCTCCCTGGGCGCGCGCCGCGCTCGCGGCACCGCTCCTCGCGTGGCTTGCCGCAGGCGTCGACCGGCCCGAACGCGCGCCGGCCCACGGCCGTCGCTTCGCGATCGCTGCCTTCGCCGCCGCGCTCGTCCTGCAATTCGTGGCGATCGGTGGCGACGCCATCCGGATCGCGCGGGTGGGCGTGGCCGTCGCGGTGGCCGTCGCGTGCTGGGGCAGTGGTCTCGCCCGCTGGCGCGCCTCGCTCCTCGTTCTGGCGGTGCTGCCGGTGCCGAGCCTCGTGCTCGATCTGGTGAGCCCGCAACTCGAGAGCCTCCTCGGTCGCGCCGTCTCGCTCCTGCCGGGCATCGGCTTCGCGGTCGCCGACGGCACGCCGCGGCTCCTCACAGCGCAGGCGCCCATCGTGCTCGATCCCCTCGACGGAGGGCTCGCGCTCGCGATCGGATTCGCGGTGCTCGCCTGGACGCGGGCGGTGCTCGTCGACGCTTCAGTAGGTGTCGCCGTACGACGCGTCCTGCTTGCGGTCGTGTCGGCGTTTCCGGTCCAGCTCGGGTTGCTAGGCCTTGCGGCCGGTCCGGTCGCAGCGCTCGCCGGGGAAGGCATCGCGCGAGGCGTGCTCGATCACGCGAGCTGGGTGGTCGTCCTCGCGGCGGCCATCGCCCTTGCGGTGCATCACCGGGGCAGTGCGCGCCCGATGCCGGACGCGCACGTGTCGAGAGGCGACGCATGTTGAGCGCACGCACCGAGGGCATCCTGCTGGTGGCCGTGCTCCTGCTGTCTGGCGCGCTGTCGTGGTGGCTCACCTTGCGCCCGATCGTCGAGACGGACCCGACGCGATTCGACGCACTTCCGAGCAGTCTGAACGGTTTTCAGGCGGTCGAGCTCGAGATCGACGAGAGCGTCTCGAAAATGCTGGCTGCGGACCACAATGTGCAGCGCGCGTACCTGCACCCCCAGCGCTTCGTGGTCTTCGTCTACGTCGGCTACTACGGCACGCGCCGGGGCGGCACTCCCGAGCACACGCCCGACGTCTGCTACCCGGCCCAGGGCTGGGAGATCGTCGCCTCGCGCACCCATTCGGTGGGCGGCGCCGAGGGCTTCGACGTGCGCGAGTTCGTGGTCGAGAAGGACGGGGAGCAGCGACTCGTCCACTACTGGTATCGCACGACCTTCGCGACCGGCATCACCTCGGTTCCGGGCCTGCGCCTCCAGCACTTCTGGGGTCGCCTGACGGGCAACCGCGGCGATGGGGCGCTGATCCGACTCAGCACGCAGATCCACGAGGGCGGCCTCGACGGCGCACGATCGCGGCTCTACGGCCTGGATCTCGCCCTCGAAGAGGCGCTCGAGACCGTGTGGAATTCCGCCGAATCGGAGATCGCCGCCCTCAGGTGAGCCGGTGATGCGTGTCGCGGGCGAGTCCCGCGATGTCGACGCCCGACGGACATGCACCCGCGCAGGGGGCACCGCTGCAGCCGAGACACGCCTCGGCGTTCGGCTCGAGACGCGCGTACTCTCGGCGGGCGACCGGCGCGGCGTGATAGTCGAGGTCGTACATGCGCATGCGCAGCACGTCCGGAATCGCGACGCCCGCCGGGCAGCTCGAGAGGCAGTCGCCACAGCCGATCAGGCAGGACGAGCCGGCGTTCTTGGCCAGATAGCGGGCGAGCAGCGCGAGGTCCTCGCGATCCGGGCCGTCGCTGCCCGAGGCCGCGACGTACTCGTCGATCTGCTCGGGGCTGTTCATCGTGACGACGAGCCCGTCGACCCCGGGATCCGACAGGACCCAGCGGAACGCCGACTGGGCGTAGGTCCGACCCGGGCGCTCGAAGGGACGCATGTCGTTCAGGCGTGCGCCCTTGAGGGTCTTCATGACCATCACGCCGACGCCCTGGTCGTGCGCGCGCTGGATCATCGCCGGGAGGCGCGCCTGGGTGGCGACGATGTCGAGACTCGGGAGCCATTCGCTCAGGTACGCCTTCACTGAATCCTGGAAGCTCGGCTGCTGCGCGTAGGTGTAGGCGACGAGGAAGACGTCGACGATCTCCTGGTCGAGGGCGTACTCCATGCACTGCGCGAGGCGCGGCGCGTGCCCGGACATGCCGATGGCGCGGACCTTGCCCTGCTCCTTGGCGCGGGTCGCGAAGCGCTGCCACTCGTCGCCGAGGCGCTCGACGTCGTTGACCGCGTGGTTCATGAACACGTCGACGTAGTCCGTGCCGAGGGTGCGCAGGCTGTCCTCGAGGCGCGCCATCAGATGGACGGCGGAGTTCTCGGGGACGGCCCAGTACTTCGTCGTGATCGTCACCTGGTCTCGGCGCCCACGCAGGGCGCGACCGAGGACGCGTTCGGCGCGGCCTTCGGTGTAGCCCTCGGCGGTGTCGAAGTGGGTGATGCCGCGGTCGAGGGCGTGGTGGACGAGCCGCGCGTCGGCGTCGGACTCGATGTTGAACGTGCCGAAGCTGATGTCCGGCACCTCGATGCCGGTCTGGCCCAGGGTGACCCGTCGCCGGATGCCTGGCGTCTCGGCGGGGGCCGCGTTGGCCGTGGCAGCGCCCGTCGCCACGGCCGTGCCGATCGCGCCTCCTGCTCGGAGAAAGTCGCGGCGCGACCAGTCGTCGGGTCGAGCGCCATCAGCGTTGGGTCGAGCGCGTTCGGGCACGATGCCTCCAGTCCGTCCGTGGGGCGCTTCGGGGGCCACCCGAGGATACGTGCTCCTTCGGCCCCGGGGAAGCGCTCCGGGTTCCCGGAGGCGTGGCGTCCGTGCCTACGAGTCCTCGACCGGCAGGATCTGGATCAGCAGCGGCGGGAGGGGGGCGCTGGTGCTCCCACCGCCGCCGTTCACGCCCTGGAAGAGCTCGAAGTCGTCCCAGTACTTCTGGCCGGGCCCGCCGGCCCAGACGCCGACCGAACCCTGGCTCGGGCGCGATCCTGCGTTGTCGATGCAGTCGATCTGCGGGGCGCTGGGCTCCGCTTCGGTCGCGCGCCAGAGCTTCGCGACGATGCGGTTGTGCGAGCCCTCGTCGCGCACGTCGAGCTCGAAGCGGATCCACTCGCCGGCGCTCGGCGTGAGTCCGGAGTCGGCGCTCGCGCACACCAGACCGGGGCGGCTCTCGAGGCGCAGGGACTGGCCGGCGCTGCGACCGATCCGGTAGTAGACGTCGGCGTTCGGGTAGCCACTGTAGGTGGTGACGCCGATCGAACCGTCGGGATGGTTCATCGCGAAGCGGCCCCGCACGTCGAAGTTGCTCCGAACGTCCGCGGTCGTGTGGGCGTGGATCGCGTCCTGCGTGGAGTCGGTGTGGAGCATTCGGTTGCCGCCGACATCGGCGACGTCGAAGAGGCTGTCGTCGACGACGAGGCTGTAGTTGGCGCGCGTGTCGGTCCAACCGCTCACCGAGTTGCCCGGCGCGTCGGACGCGAAGTCGAAGCGAACCGCGGCGCCGGCAGTCGGCGGGATCGCGCTTCCGGCGCCCGGCTCGACTTCAGGGGTCGGCGGCGGCGGCGCGGGCGGAGAAAGATCGATTCGGAGGACGGTCGAGTTCCAGGCGGAACGAACGCCGCCGGGGCCGACGGCGCGGAGCGAGAGCTCGACGTCGCCATCTCCGACTTCGACGCTCTCGACGTACTCGGTGCCGGCGCTCTGTCCCGGACGGCCGAGAGCCACGACCTGCGCGGAGCCGCCGACCGGCTCGACGCGCACCTCGAAGTCGAGCGCATCGCTCCGCGAGTGCGTCCATCGGACCGTCTCGAGGCGGGCCTCGGCGGCCGACGCGATCAGGAGGAGGTTCGCTGCGAGCAGCGCGAGCCCCTGGGCGATGCGCGTCTGAATTCGTGCCGGATGGACCATGTCGGAATCCTCTCGTGCGCGTAGGCCACGGCGATCACCTGGGCGTTCCCGGGCTGGCGGCCCCCACGTGCAAGAGTTTCGGAATTTGAGTGCCCGGAGCGCGTGACTCGGGTCACAGGCCACTCCAGAAGCTCGCCTTCGGGGGCGATCTCCCGATCTGTCCGCGCGTTGCCGCCTCGTTGCGCGCTCGCCCCCCGGTGCGAACCCGGCGGAGGGTAGATTCGCGGAGGCGTCCGCGCGAGTCAGCCCGTTCCCACACTGCATCGGCCGGGCGAGGAGATCGCCGTAGGCCGACTCGGCGCCCGGTCCCGCTCAGCTGTGGCCCGTGCGCTGCTGCCCGCCTGCCGGAGGGAGGGTCGATCGGCTTCCGGTAGACTGCGCGGCGATGGAATCCCTGCTCGAAGGCCTGCTGCCGGCCGAGGTCGAGATCGCCGGCACCTCGATCCGCGATTGCGTCGAGCTGCTGATGCCCGAGGAGCGCGGATTCGTGGCGAGCGCAGTGCCCAGGCGGCAGCACGAGTTCGCCACCGGCCGGGTCCTGGCCCGGGAGCTGCTGGGCCGGCTGGGCCACGTCGACTTCCCGCTGCTCCGGGAGGAGGACCGGATCCCCGTCTGGCCCGAAGGCATCGTCGGCTCGATCAGCCACGCGAGCCACGTCTGTCTCGCGGCCGTCGGACGCAGCGCGTCGAGCGCGGGCATCGGCATCGATCTCGAGCCCGACGAGCCGGTCGAGTCCGACATCGAGCGGGTCGTCTGTCGCGACGGCGAGCACGACTGGGTCGCGGCCGCAGGCGAGGGCGAGCGCGGGCGGCGCTGCCGCGTGGTCTTCAGCGTGAAGGAGGCCGTCTACAAGGCCTTCTATCCGCGCACCCGAACGTTCTGGAGCTTCCAGGACGTCGGCGTCGAGATCGACGTCGACGCCGGGACCTGGCGCGCGCGGCTGCCCGAGAGCGCAGGCGTCGCCGAGGCCGAGGGGCGGGTCGCGCGGCGTGAAGGCTGGATCGTCTCCGCGATCGCGCTGCCGCCGTTCGGCTGAGTCCGTTCGCGACGTTCGATTCGCGGACGACCGGCGAAGCTGTCGCCTGCGCTGGCGGGTATGCTCCCGCGATGCGCCACGCGGTCCTCGCTCGTGGTCGCGGGGGGATCGTCCGCGGCCTGCTCTGTCTGCTCTTCGCCATTCCCCTGTGCGGAAGCAGCTGCGACTCCGGCGGGTTCTCCGGGCCGCCGCCCGAACGGAGCCTCGACCTGTCCACGATCGCCGCCGGGGCGGCGGGGGTGCTTCGGGTGCACGGCTCCGAGGGGATCGGCTCGACGGGCGTTCCCGTGACCGGCGGACACGACGTCGACGGCGACGGGAACAACGACGTCGCGATGGCGGCGTTCCGCGCCGACCCGAACATGCGCACGAACGCGGGCGAGGTCTTCCTTCACCTGGGGGACGGCACGATCGGGGGCATCGTCGACACCGCGGTCGCGAGCGCCACGATCCTGCGGATCGAAGGCTCCGCCGAGCGCGAGTACGCCGGCTCCGAGATCTGGATGGACGACGTGACCGGCGACGGCCTGGCCGAGCTGATCATCGCACGCCAGAACTTCACGCCTGGGCCCGGGCGGATCGGCGCTGGGGCGGTGACGTTGCTGATCGGCGGAGCCGGGGTCGCGACGCACGCGGCGACGCTTGCGCCGATCGACCTCGCCGCGGCGGCGCCGGCCGGGATCACGCTCACGACCCTCGTCGGCGGTCGGGCGCTCGGTCGCTTCGGCATCTGGATCCGGACCGGCGACGTGACCGGCGACGGAATCGCCGACCTGCTCGTCGGCGCGGACCAGGAGAACTCGAACGGCGACGGCCACAGCGGCGCCGTCTATCTCGTGCGCGGCGGTCCTCACCTCGCGGCCGGGGGAACGGTCGACCTGATCGACCTGAATACCGCACTCCCCGGCAACCTCGCGCAGATCCGCGCCCCCGCCGGCGCGGCCGAGTTCCACCTGGGCGCGACCTGTGCGATCGCGGACCTCGACGGGAACGGGCGTGCCGAGGTGATCGCCGGTGCGACGATCGAACGCGCGGGCGCGAGCTTTACCGCACTGAACGCCCCGGGCGGCTCGGCACACTCGTCTGCGGGCTCGCCGGACGGCGCGATCTATATCGCGTGGGACGACAACTTCGCCGGCGCCTGGCCGGCGGGCTTCAGCTTCGCTTTCGACACGGCCCCGGACGACACGAGCGAGGTCCGCGGTGGCGTGCGCAACATCGCCTTCGGCGAGGAGATCCTGGGCGGGCTCGACTTCGACGCGGACGGGAACGCGGACCTCTTCGTCGGCGACATCATCGGCGACGCGACCGGCGGCCTGCGCTTCCGTTCGGGCAGCGGCCACTTGATCTACGATGCGGCGTCTCTTCGCGGCGCGCCGGCCTTCGACCTCGACAACCTGCCGCCGGGTCTGGTCACGACGACCTTCTTCGGTCCCTGGCCCTTCGACATCGCATCGGACACCGGCCTGCAGGGCGACTTCGACGACGACGGCTTTCCGGACCTCGCGTTCTCGTCGCCCCACGGCTCGCCCTACGGTCGCGCCGACGCGGGCATCATCCACGTGATCCACGGGCAGGTGGGGCCCTGGCCGCCCTTCATCGACCTGCGCTGGGGCTTCCAGCCGGATCCGATGGACGTGCGGATCAGCGAGGTCCACGGTGTGAAGGCCGGCGACGTCCTCTGCTACAGCGCCGACGCCGCGGACTACGACAGCGACGGCGTCGACGACCTGATCGTCAACGAGATGCTCGGCGACGGCCTCCTGCCCGAGGACGCGAACACGGGGAACGTGATCGTGATCAGTGGGACGCTGATTCGGGACCTGCCGTAACGCACCCGCGGACTGCTAGGCGTAGCGGACGGGGGCCGATCCACCGTCCGGTGCCGCGTCCCCGCCGCGCGCCTCTGCGACCGCTTCCGCCAGGTCGCGCAGGTAATCGTCCGCGACCTCTTCGTGCGACGGCGAGAGCATCAGATGGATGCCGTTCGGATTCGTGACGACGCCGCTGAACCACCCGCGGTCGTGCATGCCCTTCCACACGGCGTAGATCGGCAAGTCATCGCCCTCGGCCGGGCCGAACGACAGCAGCGCCAGGCGGGGATCGCCGAAGACCTGCAGACCGAGCTCGCGAACGCCGCTGAGGATCCGTTCCCGGGCTGCGAGGATCCGCCGCGTACGCTCGCGGTAGCCGTCGACGCCCAGGTAATGGAGGACGGCCCAGGCCGAGGCGATCGCGCCGCCGGGTCGCGTGCCGGCGACCGTCGGCGTGGTCATCGAGCCCGCCGGCCAGTCGTCGGCCGAGAAGCTCTGGTGGACCTGCTGCTCGGGCAGGCGGTGGAGCACGGTCGACGCGCCCTTGGCCGCGTAGCCGTATTTGTGGAGATCCGCGGAGATCGAGCGGACGGCGTCGACGCGGAAATCCCACTCAGGGAGCTCCACGCCTTCACGTTCCGCGAAGGGGTTCAGGTAGCCCCCGACGCAGGCGTCGACGTGGAGCCAGACGTCGCGCTCGAGGGCGAGCTCGCCGAGGGCCGGGATCGGATCGACGAGTCCGTAGGGGAAGCAGGGCGCCGAACCGACGAGCAGGATCGTCCGTGCGTCGATCGCTTCGCCCATCGCGACGGGATCAGCGAGAAAGTCGGCGTCGACGTCGACCCGGCGGATCTCGAGCCCGAGATAGTGGGCGGCCTTGTCGAAGGCGAGGTGCGCGGTGCGCGGGACCACGAGGTTCGCGCCCTGGACGTCGATGCCGCGGCTCGCGGCCTCGTCGCGGCAGGCCTTGACCGCGAGGATGATGCTCTCGGTGCCGCCGCTCGTGATGTTGCCGGCGCCGTCCTCGGGGCCGTGGAGGAGATCGATCGCGATCGAGACGACCTCGCTCTCCATCCGCTTGAGGCTCGGGAAGGCCGCGGGGCCGAGGGCGTTCTCCGATTGGTAGAGCGCGTAGGCTTCCTTGGCGACTTCGAGCACGTCCTCGCCCGGGTGGAAGACGTAGACGGCGCTCTTCTTGCTGCGCCAGTCGATGTCGTTCTCGCCGAGCCCGATCAGGCGCTCGCGCAGCGCAGGCCACGCTTCGCCCTTCTCGGCAAGTCGCACGCCCGCGGCGCTCAGGGGATGAGCCCCTGCACGGCGGCCGGCATGTCGTCGGCCACGCGCACGATCGGAATGCCCGTCTGCACGGCCTTGTCCATCTCTTCGACGGCCCGCGGCAGGTCCTCGAACGCGTAGATCTCGTTGTGGATCGTCGGCTTGAAGACCGAGCCGTAGAGCGAGGTCGCGGCGTCGATGCCGATCGGCGTTTCGTAGTGGGTGTGGTCGAGGGTGATCTGTTTGGCCGAGGCCCCTGCGGAGTTGTACGTGCAGTCCCGGCTCAGCTGCCAGCCCGCGGAGACATTCACGCCCTGGCGCGAAGCAGCGGTGATGCCGGCGTCGAAGCAGGGGCCGCGCATCAGGTCACACACGATGTGCATGCCGACGCCGCCGGTCAGTGCCTTCACTTCCTTGCCGAAGGCCTTGATGTCCGAGCGATCGGCGAAGCGGTTGTACTGCTTCTGGTCGATGCCGACGATTCCGAACTTCTCGAGGGCTGCGCGACGTTCCGGGGAGCCGGAACAGAAGTAGGCGTTGTGGCCGCGATGCCTGGCGAGCATCAGGAAGAGCTCCGACACGCCGCCGCCGAAGCCGAGCACGTTGAAGGTCGAGAGCTGCTCGTTGGAGAGCTTCACGCGCAGGATGCCCTCGGCGCGGCGCCACATGTGATAGGCGGTCGGAGCGCGCAGGGGCAGGGCGGCGATCTCCCAGAGGTTCAGGCCGCACTCGAGGGGCGCGTGGACGAGCTGCCAGTCGCCGACGACGCACTCTTCCGCGTACCAACCGATCGATTCCGGCTGGTCGTAGGCCCAGATGCGGAGCGGGTAGCCGTAGGCGTCGGGCTCACCGTTGCAGTGGGTGATCACGATGTCGCCTTGCTTGAATTTCGTGACGTCGCCGCCGACCTCGGTGACCTCGCCGAGGGCCGAGTTGCCGGGGTAGATCTTGCCGCCGCGGAGATCCGCGATGTTCACCGTGTCCGCGGTCGCCGCGTGGGTCAGGTTGTGCTCCGCAGAGACGGCGAGGGTGCGGAACTTGACGTCCCGGGGGCCGACCGGCGGTAGCTCGAGCCTGTCGAGCGCGACCACGTTCGTGATGTCGATCTTCGAGAGGTCGTCGTTCACGCGAGCACGCTCGGCGTTCACGGCGTCGGCGGTGATGGCGTAGGCACGGCAGGAGGGCATTTCGGTTCCTCGGTTCGGGTGTCGGGGCGCGTCGCTGCGCGCCGGGTCGGCGTAGCCGGCGCGCGAGGATAGCGGCGAGCGGGGTCGGATGCCGGGTCTCGGGAGGCGGCAACGATGACGCAGATGATGACGCAGATTCAGCCGTCGATTTTCCTTGATTGGGAAGTTCGTGGGAGCGACGGGGGCCGCCTCGGCGAGAGACGCCGCTCACGCCGCGTTGGGGTCGAGGGGGCTGGTCCCGGCCTTGCAATTTCGACCCTGGGGCCCGGCCGCTTCGAGCCGGCGCCGAGGACGGCGTGGAGGTCGAGTGCGCAAGGAGAGCAGGAAGATCGGTCGCGACGCGGCCCTGCGTCGCGCCGCCCGGGTGCCGACCGGGGAGCGGGCCGTCGTCGTGCGTGCCCAGCGGCTCGCGGTCACGATCGTGCTCCTCTTGTTCACGGCGATCGTCCTGGCGAGCGACGCCTCCGCCGAGCCTCTCGATCTCTCCGACGCGCGACCGCGTTGGATCGAGGTGCGCTTCGAGGTCTCCCCCGCCGACGAGCCCGGCAGCCTCGACCGCCAGTGGAGCGCGCCGCGTCGTGCGCGACTCGAACCGCTCGCCCAGACGGGCCGCATCGCGATCCACATCCCCGCGACCGAGCTCGAAGACCAGCTGCGTTCGACGGGTTCCGATCCGATCGGCGGCAGCTTCAGCGACTTCGTCTGGACCCTCGACCCGGTCACCGGCCACGTGCGGAGCGCCGGCTTCAGCGGGCGCGTGCGCGAGGAGATTCGCCTCGGTCCCTTCCGGACCGCGGCGAACGTCGACATCCAGGTCGAAATGAACACCGAGGTCGGCGCCGGCTACGTGCCGGAGCAGGGGGTGCTCGGAATCCGCACCAACCGCTTCTGCGCCCCGGGCGAGCGCCGCCGACATCGCGCGCCCTGCGTCGCGGTCGAGCCGGTCCGCTTCGACCCGGCGAGTGGCTACGTGAACGCCGTCGGCCACCTCCGGGCCGCGCATCCCCTCGCCGAAATCATGGCGTTCTCCCCGCTGGGAGAGGTCGAGTTCCTGGAACGCCCCGATGGCGGAACCGAATCGGCCTTCTCCGGCTCTTCACACGGGGAAGCGTTATGCTCCCGGACGGTCGACCGATCGTGTCCGGTCGATGGGGGGGACACATGAACACGAGATTCCTTGGGGCGGTGGTGCTCGTCGTGAGCCTGCTCGCGGCCCCGGCCTTCGCGCAGAGCCGCACACACCAGGTGACCTGGGCGCATCCGGCTCCGGGCAGCGTCAGCCACTTCCTGGTACTCGTCTCGCCGGTCGAGGGCGAGATCGAGGGCGCGCGCGAGGTCAACGTCGGCCTTCCGCAGCCGACACTCGCCGGTGGGTACTACCTGTACTCGGCGATGGTCTCGTTCGAGCCGAGCGAGTATCTGGCCGTGCGCGCCGTCGGGCATGACGGACTCGTGAGCGCGCCGTCGAGCTGGGGCTCGATGCCGCCGACACGGCCGGGCCAGCCCCTGCCGGTCGGGTACTGAGCCGCGGCGTGTTCCGGCGTCTGCTCGGCGCCCTGATGATCGCCGTGCTGGTCCTCGTCTTCGCGCCTGCGTGCGCCGGCGGCGGTCCGGGACGACCCGGCGTGATCCATCACGTCGCGAAGGGCGAGAACCTCTACCGGATCGGCAAGCGATACGGCGTGCCGGCGGCCGAGCTCGCTCGCGTCAACGGCATTACCGACGTGACCGAGCTGCGCGTCGGCCAGCGCATCTACATCCCGGGCAAGGGATCGCGTCGCGCCAACACGGTCACGAAGCGGCGCAGCGCGAACGACCCGCGCCTCTCCGGGAACACCGCCGAAGCACGCCGGCGTGCCGAGAAGAGCGCCCGCAACCAGACGAGGCTCGACTTCGACTGGCCCGTGCGCGGCAAGCTCAGCTCGAAGTTCGGCCGTCGTTGGGGCCGCAACCACGAAGGCATCGACATCAGCGCGCGCAGCGGCACGCCGATCTTCGCCGCCGAGGCGGGGCGCGTGGTCGCCAGCGAGCGACAGGGCGGCTACGGCAAGGTCGTCGTCGTGAAGCACGCCGGGCGCTTCAAGACGCTCTATGCCCACGCCAGCAAGCTCGTCGTGCGGAAGGGCGAGTTCGTCGAGCGCGGGCAGAAGATCGCCGAGGTCGGCTCGACCGGTCGGTCCACCGCGCCGCATCTCCACTTCGAGGTCATCCGCGGCACGTCGAAGCAGAACCCGCTCGGGTATCTGCCGTAGCGGCGGCCGGGTCGCGTCTGGCGGGCGACGAGGACTACTCGTCGGCTTCGAGCTTCTCGCGGAAGGCGTCCGGAGGGATTGCCGCCGAGAAGTAGAAGCCCTGCATCTCGTGGCAGCCCTGGGCGAGCAGGAACTCGGCCTGATCGGCGTGGCTGACACCCTCGGCGATCGGGTGCAGTTTCAGGTCGTGGGCCATCCGGATCACGTTCGAGAGCAGATGACTGCCTTCGCCGTCCGGGGCAATCGTGTCGACCAGGCGCCGGTCGAGCTTCAACACGTCGATCGGCTGGCTCATCAGGACGGCGAGGGCGGAGTAGCCCTTGCCGAAGTCGTCGAGCACGATGCGCACGCCCATGCGGCGGAGCTCTTCGAGGGACTGCGCGGTCTCCGAGTCGTCGCGCAGCAGCAGGCTCTCGGTGATCTCGAGGTCGAGCAGGTCCGGCGGAAGGCCCGAGTGCTTGAGGGCCTCGACGACCGCGGTGAACACGTCGTCCTGCTCGAACTGCAGCGGCGACACGTTGACCGACAACCGGATCGGCTCCTCGCGCAATGCCAGCCACATCGAGGCTTCCTGACACGCGCGGAGCAGCGACCAGCGTCCCAGGCTCGAGATGAAGCCGGTGTCTTCGGCGATGCGCAGGACCTCGTCCGGATTCACGCGACCGAGCGTCGGCGACGACCAACGCATCAGGGCCTCGGCGCCGACGATCCGGTCCGTGCGATAATCCATCCGTGGTTGATAGTGGAGCTCGATCTCCTCGCGGTCGAGGGCCGTGCGCAGCTCGTTCTCCAGGGAGAGTCGGCGGATCGCGCCGTCCTCCATCGACTGCGTGAAGAATCGGAAGCCGCCGCCGTTGCCCTTGGCCGCATAGAGCGCGGCGTCCGCGCGCTTGCGGAGGTCGTCGGTCGACTCGCCGTCGCCCGGGAAGACCGCGATGCCGATTGAAGCGGACGGCGTGAGGGTCTGGCCCAGCAGATCCACCGGCTGCTGCATCGCCGATAACATGCGCGACGCCACGCGCTCCGCATCCGCCGGTCCGTGGATGCCGGACAGCAACACCGTGAACTCGTCGCCGCCGAGTCGCGACACGCGCGCCTCACGCGTCGTCTCGACCCCGTGATCGAGGCAGACGACGTCGTGCGCGCGGACCGAATCGGACAGCCGCGCGGAGATCACGCGCAGAAGCTGGTCGCCCGCGTCATGGCCGAGGGTGTCGTTGATCAGCTTGAAGCGATCGAGATCGATGTAGAGGAGCGCGAGCTGTTCGCGTTCGCGCTTGGCGCGGGCCAGCGCGTTCGCGAGGCAGTCGTCGAAGTGACGCCGGTTGCCGAGGCCCGTCAGCTCGTCGACGCGGCTGCGCGCTTCGGCCTCGGCCAGGCGCTGCATGTGATCCGTGGTGTCTTCGCAGACGCCGAAGACGCGTGCAGAACTTCCTTCATGGATCGCCCCGAAGGCCCTGCCACGCGTACGAAAATACCGCTGGTGCCCGTTGGCATCGGTGAGTCGGATCTGGACGCAGAACGGGGTGCTCGAGCGGGCCGCCTCGAAGAGGGTGCCCGCGAAGAGGGCGCGATCGTCGGTGTGGATGCAGTCGAGCAGCGGCGTCGGCGCCATCGAGTCGCCGTCCTCGTGGTAGCCGATCAGGCGCTGGAGCTGCGGCGACGGACAGAACGTGCCGGTGTCCGGCCGGAAGTCGAAGTAGACGAGGTCCATCGTCGACTCGAGGCGTTGCAGCGTCGTGGCCTGGCTCTTCAGCTCCTCGAAGCGATGCCAGCGCGCGAGGACGGCGCGGACGTGCTCGGCGACCTTCGTCAGGTCGATCGAGGCCGGGAGCAGCTCGAACACATGATGGTCGACGCAGGGATGCGCGTGCTCGCTCTGCGGCGTGTGGAGCACGACCGCCGGCGCCTTCGGATACGCCTCGACGATCTTCGTGCAGGTCGACGCGAAGTCGGTGCCGCCGTTGCCCGGCAGGAGCAGGATGATCATCGGGTCCGACGTGGCGAGATCGAGATCGAACACGTTGAGTCCGCCGGCCTGGAGATGGCCAGCGACCTCGGCGCCGCGTTCGTCTTCGGCCGCGTTCCAGATCGCGACGTCGATCTTCCGATCCTCGGGCATTCCGGCTCCCACGGTCGGGGCCAGTGGACCCGATTCCGCATGCACTGCAAGCACTCCGCCGCGAAGGCGCGGCGGAGTGCTGTCGTGAGGGCTTATCGGGTCACCAGGGGGATCGACTGTATATCCGTTAGGGGGATGTCATGAAGATTCCCCTACGAGGCACCGGTGTGCTCGCCGATGCGAAACGCGCTGCGCATCGAGCGCCTGCGGGTTGCACACGCGATGCGCCTAACCCCAGGGCTCCGCCTTGTAGAGCACGCGCCCGTCCCGCTCCACGAGCCAGCTCGTGATCGGGTTCAGGTGGTACATGCCGGACCCGGCTCCGCGAGCGTCGAGCAGCTGCTTCCGGGTCGGCTGGACATAGCCCGTCTCGTCGATCGCGCGGCTCGCGAGCTCCATCGGCGCGCCGTCGAACCGGAACGGCAACGCGAACCGCGTGTGCGCCTTCGGGAGGACGGAGCCGACGAGTCGCGCGGGCTCCCAGCGCTTCCCGCCGTCTTGACTCACGTCGACGCGCGTGATCCGACCGCGACCGCTCCAGGCGAGGCCGCGGAGCTCGTGCCAACCCTTGTCGAGCTGCGCCGGCCAGCTCGGCGTCGTGATGATCGAGCGCGCGTCCATCGTGAAGCTGAACTGCCGCGCCTTCCCGCCTCGAATGGGCTCGGTGTATTTCGAGGTCTCTTCGCGGGTCATGAAGGGGCGGTCGGACACCTCGATCCGCCGCAGCCACTTCACGCTCGTGTTGCCTTCCCAGCCGGGATTGAAGAGACGGACCGGGAAGCCCTGGGCGGGGCGCAGGGCCTCGCCGTTCTGGGCGTAGGCGACGATCGCGTCGTCCATCGCCTTCTCGATCGGGATCGAGCGCGTCATGACCGCTGCGTCCGAGCCCTCCGCCAGCAGCCACTTCGCCCCGGGCTTGACGCCGGCTTCCCGCAGCAGCGTCGCGAGCGACACACCCGTCCACTCGCTCTGGCTCGTGAGGCCACACAGGAACTGCGGCGTCGTCTCTTCGCCGGCATCGACCCGCAGGTTGCCCGAACACTCGAGGAACGCGATCCGAGACACGCTCGGGAAGCGCAGCAGGTCCTGCATCGAGAACCTGAGCGGCCGCTCGACCATGCCGTGGATGAGCAGCTCGTGTTGCGCGGGATCGATCGTCGGGATGCCCGCGTGGTGGCGCTCGAAGTGGAGGTCCGAAGGCGTGATCGTGCCGTGCAGGTCCTGGAGGGGCGTGCCGGAGATGACGCCGAAGGCCGCCTGGCGGGCGATCGGCGCGAAGGGCGAGCGGCGCCCGTGTTCGGACGGGGGCGCACCCGGCACGCTCGTCGGATCGGGGGGCGCATCGGAAGCGCCGGTGAGGGCGAGGCCGCCGGCCCCGGCGAGCGCCGCCAGCACGCGTCGGCGTGTGAGGTCGAGCGGACCTTCGCGGTCGTCAGGCAAGGTCGGATCCTTCCACCGGGCTAAGCGCGACCGAGCAGGCGCGCGGTGTTCCCGCGCATGACCTGCTGACGCTGATCGTCGGGGAGGCCGGCGATCGTCTCCTCGAACGCGACCGGGTCCGCCATGCCTTCGGCGTGGGGATAGTCCGAGCCGAAGAGCACCTGGCTCGCGCCGATCTCACGGACGAGCCCTTCGATGTCCTCCTCGTGGTAGGGCGAGACGAAGACGTGCCGCCGGAGGATCGCGCTCGGCTTCTCCTTGATCCGACCGCCGGGCCATGGGCCGTTGCGCCCCATGCCGCCCATCTTGTCCATCACGCTCATGAGGTAGGGCACGAAGAGCGAGCCGTTCTCGACGGAAAGCATGTTCAGGTTCTCGAAGCGGCCGAAGAGGTTGCCGAAGATCAGGTCCGCGATCGTGTCCATGATCGGACGGTCGCCGTACATGCAGCTCCACTGGAACGCGGACTGGAGATGCGACGACGGGTTCGCCTCCTGTCCCCAGTGCACGCTCACCATTTCGTTGTAGCCGGATTCACCGATGTGATATGCGACGGGGACCCGGGCCTCGTTCAGGCGCGACCAGAAAGGATCGAAGTAGGGGTCCGCCGGAGAGCGCCCGGCGGCGGGACCGGGGCGGAGGGAGATGACGCGTGCGCCTTCGGCCAGAAGCTGGTCGAGCTCCGTGACTGCGCGGTCGAGGTCGACGAGGGAGAGCATCGGGACCGCGTAGATCCGGTCCTGATAGGCGTAGCCCCAGTCCTCCGCGAGCCAGGCGTTGAACGCGCGGAGGTTCGCGTAGAGCTGCTCCGGGTCGTCCTTCATGAAGTGCTCGAGGCAGACCCCGACCGTCGGGAAGAGCAGGGCGGCGTCGAGGCCCTGCGCGTCCATCACGGCGACCCGCGCGTCCCGCTCGCGATAGGCGGGCTGGATGTCCTCGACATGGGAGCGCTCGCCGTCGGCGTACTCGTCGTACTTGTTCGCGCGGAGCATCTCGCGCAGGGCGCCGGGCTTCGTGCACTGGTCGTAGCTCCAGTTGGCCAGGAAGGTGAAGGGGCGGTCGCCGACCCAGACGCGGTCGTCGTCGTCCACGCGCACGGCGCGGTCGCGAAAGCGCGGCTCGATGTGCCGCGTGCAGAAGTCGCGCGGCTCGTAGTAGTGGTTGTCGGCGTCGATCGGCCGTGCGGCGTCGGTCATTGGCCGGCCCTCCTGGTCGTGCCCGGAACCTCAGTATGCGATGGTTTCCGGGAATCGGGAAGCGAGGAGACGAGCGCATGGCGGGATCGGGCGACTTCTCAGGACGCGTCGCGTTCGTGACAGCCGCGGCGGGCCAGGGGCTCGGCCAGGCGATCGCCCGGCGCTTCGCCGAGGGCGGAGCGGCCGTCGCGGTCACCGACGTGCACGAGCGACGGACGCGCGAGGTCTCCGAGGCGATCGCGAAGGATACGGGCGCTCGCGTCATGGGGATTCCCTTCGATGTCGGCGACTGGCGCGCGGCGGAGCGGGTCGTCGCGGAGGCCGTGGAAGCCCTCGGTCCGATCGACATCCTCGTGAACAACGCCGCGGTCAACGTCGTCGGGAGCATCGTCGACTACGACCCCGAGACCTTCGAGCGTCTGATCGGGGCCAACCTGACGACGCCGTGGTACCTCTGTCAGCTCGTCTTCCAGGGGATGTGCGACGCCGGCGGCGGCAGCATCCTGAACATCTCCTCGATCGCGGGCATGACCGGCAACTCCCGGAGCGAGCCGCCCTACGCGGCCGGCAAGGCCGGACTGAACGAGATCACACGTGGGCTCGCACTCGCAGGGGGCCCGCACAATGTGCGCGCCAACTCGGTCGTGATGGGCGTCGTGACGGGCACTCGGTTCATCGACGAGCTGAATCCGCAGATCGCGGAGGCCGAACTGCCGCTCGTCCCGCTCGGTCGGCACTCGAGCGTCGAAGAAATCGTCGACACCGTCGAGTTCCTCGCGTCTGATCGCGCGCGCTTCATCACGGGCGAGATCGTGAACGTGTCGGGTGGGCGGCTGCTGCGCTGACGCGTCGTGGCGGGCGGCCTAGCGGATTTCGGGGCCGCCGCGGCGGTCGTCCGGGACGAACCGATCGCGTGCGGGCATCACGACCGTCGGTAACGACGCGCGATCGAGTGTCGCGTCCTCGGGCCAGAGCCCGTTCATCGAGAGCAGGTACGCGGTCAGCGCGTAGACCTCGTCGTCCGAGAGCGAGCCCGGTCGTTCGAGGGGCATCGCGCGGCGGGTGTAGTCGAAGACGGTCGTGGCGTAGGGCCAGTAGCTGCCGATCGACCGCGGCGTGCGGGGGGCGTCGTTGAAGGGGAAAGCGTCGTCGCCGAGCCGGCCGACGAGGCGGTCGAAGGGGCCGTCTTGTCCGTTTTCTCCATGGCAGTGTCGGCACTTCGCGTCGTAGAGCGCGCGGCCTTCCTCGGGCGTGCCCTGGCCGGGGGGTAGACCGGCGCCGTCGGGCATGATGTCGATGTCGACCCGGGCGATGTCGGCGGGGGTCGCGGGTGTGCCGAGGTGGAATCGCGCGGGTTCGGTCAGTGTGGGTGTGGGCTCGACCGGCGCGGCGCACGCGAGAACGAGGGCGGGGAAAAGGGCGACGACGAGTGCAGCGTGCGGCACGTCGCGACCCTAGCGCACGAGTTCGCGGCCTCCGTGGACGCTCTGACCGGAGGCGCCCTCTGCTAACCTGCGCGCTCGGCGTCCGGCCGACCCCGTGCGCCCCCGTAGCTCAGAGGATAGAGCGTCGGTTTCCTAAACCGTGCGTCGCAGGTTCGAGTCCTGCCGGGGGCGCCATGGGGGGAGCAGCCACAGGCTGCGAGTAGCCGACAGGCCGCGAGTGCGTTGTGGATCAGGAGCTTGGGGCAGGGCGCTTGGAACGCCGGCGATTCGAGGTGCTTCATCGGTGCTTCCTTCGGTTCGATTCAGCACTCGATGACGAACGGCCGTCGCTCGATCCGATCCCCTCGATGAACGATCTGCATCGACCTGCGCGATCACGAGCTCATGCCCGGCTCAGCCGAGAAGCGGCGCCAGGCAATCCCGCGCTTCGAGCATCGGGTCGAGGAGGCTCCGTGCATTCGCGGCGCGTGCCGCGTGCCCAGCCCAGAGCGTGATGAGGCAGCGCCGCTGGCGTCGTCGACGGACGAGACGATCGGTCTAGGAGCGGAACACCAGGACGGCAGCAGCCGTATTGACCACCGATAGGATGGAGACGACGGCCAGATTGCGGTCGATGACCGCCACCTTGCCGAAAAGGCTGACCTCGATCGGGGGCACGCCTCTGGGGTCGGCGAGGCTGCCCTCGTAGAGAGACATGCTGGCCATGGCGAAGTAGAAGCAAAAGAGCCAAATGTAGTTGAGCCCCATGGCCAGCCAGAGGCTCTGCGTGCTCGGCCAGAGCCAGAGGAGCGCGACTGCCAGGAGTCCGGTCGCGGATTGGGCGAGCACCTGCCAGACCACGTGAAATCGCGCGTGCGGCGGCCAATCAGGATTGGTCGCGTGGCTTTCGTTGAAATCGATCAGGGGTGGACCGACTGCGAGCAGGAGCGCCGTCGCGGTCGTGAGCACTCTCGCGACGAAGAGCGGGCCATTCCCGCTGAAGATCGACCAGACGACGGCGACGACGACGAGAGGACCCAAGACGTTCAATGCTCGGGTGGCGGTCTTGATGCGCATTCGTTCCTCGTCATGTCCACCGCTACGCAGTCTGGCGACGCGTGCCGATCGGGCGCCCGTGGTGTGGGTCCTGCTCAGAGCTCGATGACGGCCTCTCGAATCAAGGTCCATGTGGAGCTCGACGTGAACTCGTGTGGATCGACGAGCGATGCGGCCATCCTGGTCTCCCACTCGGGGGTGAGAAGCATACCCCGAACGAAGGTGCCGCCCATCTGATCCGCGCCCCAAGCGAGGCAGGGTTCCGTCCCCGTTTCGAAGAAGGGGTCCCCCGGCAGCAGGTCGCGCATGCCGTGCGCTCCTTCCTGGAAGTTGAACGTGCCCGTCGTGACGCACCGAATGCCCGGGCCCGCATGCGTGTGCAGCGGCGCGACGTGGCCCGCTTGACTCGCGATCTGGTCGAGTCGGAAGAGCCAGCGATCGCCCGCATAGAGATTCAGGGTCGTGAGCGGGCTCGCCATTCGCAGGTGCGACAGAGAGCCCATGTTCTGCATGAGCAGCGGCGCGACGTTCACGGGCGCGATCTCCCAACGCCAGATCTGGGACCACTCGTCTTCCGACGTCGTGACCATTTCGTCGGTGACGAAGAGGGAGTCACCCGCACGCAGCGTCACGTCGTTCACTCGGACCCGACCATGGCGAACAAAGATCATGCGCTTCGCCGACGTCAGCGGAGTTCCGGATTCGGCGCCCGCAATGACTTGGTCGTGGTACAGGTTCATCGCGTAGCCCAAAAATCTCTCCTCGGAGTCGTGGCTTGGTCGCCTGGCTGACCGGGATCTCTACTTGGCTGCCTCAAAGGCTCGATGAGGGTACACCGGGGAGGTATTCGAACCCCCATGGCTCGCTGCGCTCGCACTCGCACTCGCGGCCTGTCGGCCGCTCCCCCCTCAGGTTCGAAGCCTGATGCTCGGGGACTTGTTCAAGTGCTCCCGAGCGGCCTTCTGCGACCAAGTTCTGCCGCGCTTCGCCAACTTCGGATCGCCCAGAAGCGCCTGAGAGCCCCCCCGCCACCCCATTCCCCTGCTTCCTATACCGTGCGTCGCAGGGGAGCGGCGCAGCCGCGAGTCGCGCAGCGCGAGTCCTGCCGGGGGCGCCACTGCTGGAGTTTCGAGCGATCAGCGAGCAACGAGTCCAGGCGAAGCCTGGGAGCTGGCGAGTGCCGACGCTGCCGCGATCCGCCTCGACCTACGAGAGAAACGAAGGCACGTCGAGGAGCCCGAGCTCCTCCGCCATCGCCGGCCCCCGCATACACGGCTGCGCCTTCCATTCTTCGCTCGGCTCGTTGTCCGCGAGCCAGGCGATCACGGCAGCGATGCCCGACGCGGGCGTTGGTGTGAACTTGCCGAGCACCTTCTCGTCGATCCCGCTCGCCTTCATCAACTCGGTCAGGACCATGCCGGGCTCGATGTTGAGGACGCGGAGACCCGAATCCGGATATTCCGCGCGCAACGCGCCCGCCATGCGTTGGAGGGCGGCCTTCGAGGCGGGATAGGCGAAGCCCCACCCGCCCTGGTCGGCAGGCGCCGGCGGATCGACGAAAGCCGTCGCCGAGAGCATGTTGATGATGGTTGCGCTGTCCTGCTCGAGCATCGTGGGTAGGAAACGCTGAACGAGCGCGAGCGGTGTCAGGACGTTGCCCTGGTAGATCGCGCGCAGCTGGTCCGGCGTGACCTCGAGCACGCGCTCCTGGACACCCGCGCCCTGATAGATGGCGTTGTTGAAGAGCAGATCGATCCGACCGAACTCGTCGAGCGCCGATTGCGCGGCCTTGTCGATCGCTTCGGGATCCAGGATGTCCGCCTGAAGACAGAGCGCCTTGCCGCCTGCGGCTTCGACCGCGGCCGCCGTCGCTCGAAGACTGCCCGGGAGCGGCGCGACCTTGCCGACGTGGTCATAGGCCTCGCCGTCGCCGAGGGTCCGTGCGGTGATCGCGACGTCGAAGCCGGCCCCGGCGAGGGCGACGGCGGATTCGGCACCGATGCCTCGACTCGCACCGCTCACGAAAGCAACTCTGCGGCTCATTGGATCTCCCTGGGCTGTCCATCGTTCACGCGAAGCGCGTGGCGCTACAGGTTCGGAACGTAGTGGCCGGTGATGAGCGGTAGATCCGCGTAGGTCCGGATTCCGGGGGCGGCATCGCACACGGTCGGGATCGCCGAGACGATCGGCATGGACGTCACCGTGTTCGACATGTCGATGTAGTCCTCGATCCGTTCCGCGACCTGCGGGCTGAAAGTCACGCGCGTCTGAACGTTCGGATTGCCGTCGACCGTCATGGTGTAGCCGTGATGGATCGGCCACTCGGGCTCGAGACCCTTTCCAGCGACCCAACACACGTCGAGCTCGATCACGGCGTCCTCTTGCCCAGCGGTGAACGCCTGCCAGGTGTTCTTCTGACCCGCGATCGTGCCCGCCTTCATCTCGAACCCGAAGAACTCGCGATCCTCGGGCGTGATCGCCCATTCGAGGCTCGTTCGACGTTCCGAAACCGGGACCTTGAGCATGTCCGCCATCACGTCGAGACATTCCTCGTAGAAGCCGAGGACCTCGTTGCTCGTCTTCTCCCACTTGGGGTCGGGCTTCTGTCCCCATCCGAGGTTCTGGTAGTTGTGAATGGCGTGATAGGTCGAGAGGTCCACGGACTCGAGGAATTGGACACGCCGAAAGTTCTGGCTGGCCGTCGCCATGGTGGCGGCGATGTAGTTCGCGAAGCCCGGAAAGATCCCGGAGCCGAAGAGGCTCGCGCCCCCAGCCCTCGCGGCGGCCTCGACGCGCGCGCGCACGGCTTCGCCCGCCGAGCGGACGTTCGTGAGATTGCTGGACACGACATTGAGACCACCTTCGAGCAGCTGACAGAGCACGTCGACGCTCGCCAATTGGTGCGGCGTGTAGCAGACGCAATCGGCGCCGAGCGCGAGCAGGGCGTCGATGTCGTTGGAGGCCTGGATTCCGAGGGGGCCGATTCCGCACAGCTCGCCGACGTCCTGTCCATCCTTCTCGGGACTCCAAGCGTAGGCGCCGACCAGCTCGAGTTCCGGGTGGGCCAGGATTCCCTTGACGGCCTCTCGACCCACGAATCCCGTCGTCCATTGAATGACCTTGTACGTCACGCTGCCTCTCCTCCGATTCTCGATCGAGCGATCCGCGGCGACAACGAGACGCGGTCGTCGTTCGCGCAGCAGCCCGTCGAGTTCGCTTCGAAAAAGTAGATGGGGCTACGAGATAGTAAACACTCTGGTTCGAGACTTCGCCGTGTGCCTCTTTCAGGCCTTCTGGGGCAGGCATCGAAGCGCGATCCGCACCCTTGTCGGCTGTCGGCGACGGAGTTGGCGCGGGTTCGGCTACCCTTCTGCCCGCCCGGTCGGCTCGACCGCGCGGGCGAACACTCATCTGGTCATGCGCCCATCTTGGTGGGCGGGGGGAAATGCATGTCGTCGATGTTTCCGTGGTCTTCTCGCTGGGTGCTTGCCCGGCTGCGCGCTCGTGATCCGCAGGCGCTCCTCGTGGTCGCGTTGCTCGGAATCGCGCTAACCGGATCGGGATGCGCTGCATTCTCGAGCTCCAACAGCTTCTCCGAATCGAGTGAGAGCGTGTCGGACTCCGTCAGCTCGAGTTCCGACTCGTCCGCTTCGTCGAGCGGGGGTGATGACTCCGCCTATCGCGCCGACGTGACGCAATACGTTGCCGTCGCGGTCGAGCGCGATGTCTCGCCCGACACGCTGCGACGCGGGATCACCGAGATTGCGCTAGCCCACGGGCTGAGCGACTGGGAGGCGACACCGGCCACCCTGGAAGCCGTCGAAGCCGGCTTCGAAATCGCGCGCCTCGAGGATCGTGCCGAATACCGCGCCGCGTTCGCTCCCTAGCGAGCCGGCGCCGATCCGCAGATCGCCGTGCCCCTCGAGCGTCTTCGTGCTGAACGGCTTCGCCGCGATACGGGGTCTGATCGGCGCGGTGCTCCTGGCCGCGTCCGTCGCGGTTGCCGCGGGTGCCACGCCCCCCGCGCCCGCACGCGTCGAGTTCTGGACGATCGCCGCCAACGAAGGCACGTCGTCGGGCGGCCATGCGGCCCTGCGGATCGATGACGTCGTCCACCACCTGGAACATCGGGGCGACGGCCTGATCCGGGATCGGCGCGACCCACGGCTCGCCTTCGAAGCGGCCTATCGCGGTCGCGACAATCGACGCATCGAAGTCCTGCGCTTCGATCTGTCTCCGTCACGGGCCCAGGCACTGGACGCGTTGCTCCGCGAGCGAGTGGCGTCGCGGGATCTCCGCCTCGACACCCTCGAAGCGATCGACGAGGAGATCCGGTGGCTCGATCGCGGGATCGATCAGGGCTTCCTGGAAATCGCCGTGCCCGGTCTGGGCCTCTTCTCGGCCGACGCCCCGGGCTGCACGCCGGGCAGTCGTGGCCTTCCGTCCGGGGTTTCGACGGAAGCGCTCGAAGCGGCGCGAAATCACGCACGTGAAGCGCGCACCGCCGCGCTCGGAGAGGCGACCTCGGACACGCTCTGGAGCGACTCCGCCTATCGACGATTGCTCGAGACGACGCAACTCCTCGCCGCACTCGATGCCGTCGCCCTGTGCCAGCCAGTACGAGAGGACGCCTTCTCGTACCCCGCGCCGCTTGGCGTCGTCTCACACGAGGAGCGTGCGGCGTGGCGCGCGATCACGGGACGACTCGAAGACGCGCTCGCGCGTCTCGTCGAGAGCCGCCGCCCCGATCGCGGGCTCGCCCTCGCCTTGACCTGGGGCCGACTCCAGGCGGCGCGAGCGACGCTCGATTCGGGTCGAACGATTCTCCTCGATGCCTTCGCGGAAGCCCGCGACGCCCCGGTACCTCTCGGCCCGATGCCGGCGGGCGCTCTGGAGCACCGACGAGCGCGCGCAGAGGCTCGACTCCTGGGCGCCGATCGAACGTTAGTCGACGAGGCGCAGGGGCGTCACCTGGAACCGTCGCTCGATGGACTCGAACGCATCGCGCATGACGTCGCACACGCGAGGCAGAAGACTCGACACGGCCGTCCCCATCCGATCGGCGCCCTCGAGGCTTCGCGCGCGCTCGACCGACCGAGCGCTCGCGTCGCCTTGCCCTGGCCTGGGCATGCAACCCTCGACGCGCTGCGCGAACGAAGGCGCCGCCTTGTCATGCGTCGAGCCGCCGTCAGAGCCGGACTCGAAGCCGACCTCGCCTACGACCTCGTCCGGCGGAACTGCGTCACGGAGCTCCTCACCGCGCTGCGTGCGGCGCGCATTCTCGACTCGCCCGCGGCGCACCCTGCGGAGTTCGCGCCTGTCATCGCCCAGGCTCGCCTCGAGCGCCAACTCGACACGCAGATCGGGGCGCCGCGTCCGAGCGCGCGGCAAGCGCTCCTCCGCGGCGCCCTCGAAGCCGTGCCCTCGACGTCGGCGCGGCTCGGGGTTCTTGTTCGCGAGTCGAATACGCTCACCAGCCACTTCTACCACGCCCACGCCGACGACTCCGCCTTCCTCTTCTTCGCCGACGGTCCGCTCCCGACGCGCCCGCTCGCAGGGGTCGCAAACCTCGCCTGGGGAACCGGGGCGAGTCTGATCGGGCTCTTCACCGCGCCCTTCGACCGGGGAGAGCGGCTTGGACGAGGCCTGCGAGGCGTGACCATGAGCTTCCCTGAGCTCGTGTTTCTTCCGATCCGCAAGGGCAGCTACCCCGCGGCCGTCCCCCTCGACGATCCGGGCTGAATTGAAGATCGGAGATGAGGAGGTCCGGGAGTTCCCGCCGATGCAGGCCCGGCCGTTAGCCCTTCTCCCCTTCGCCCTCCGGCGGGTCCGGGTCGAGGATGTCCTGGGTGCGGAGCTCGAAGTCGCTGGCGTCGTGCCGCTCGAGGAGCTGTTTGGACTTGTCACCGTAGGGCCGATTCACCATCTGTCCGCGACGGACCGCTTCGCGCTCGCCGACCTCGTCGACCCAGCGAATCAGGTTCTTGTACGTGTGCGCCTCGAGAAACTCGGCGGCGCTGTACACCTGGTTGCGAGTCAGGGCGCCGTACCACGGCCAGATCGCCATGTCCGCGATCGTGTAGTCGGCGCCGGCGATATAGGCGCGGTCCGCAAGGAGCTGGTCGAGCAGGTCGAGCTGGCGCTTGACCTCCATGCTGTAGCGATCGATCGCGTACTCGATCTTGATCGGCGCGTAGGCGTAGAAATGACCGAACCCGCCGCCGAGCAGTGGGGTGGCGCTCATCTGCCAGAAGAGCCAGGAGAGACACTCCGCGCGGTCCTCGCCGTTCGTCGGCAGGAACTCGCCGAACTTCTCGGCCAGGTAGAGCAGGATCGAGCCGGACTCGAAGACGCGCACCGGCTTGTCCCCGCTGTGGTCTACGAGGGCCGGGATCTTGGAGTTCGGATTCGCGCTGACGAAGCCGCTTCCGAACTGCGAGCCATCGCCGATGTTGACCAGCCAGGCGTCGTACTCGGCACCGGCGTGTCCCTTGGCGAGCAGCTCTTCCAGCATCACCGTGATCTTGACGCCATTAGGCGTGCCGAGGGAATAGAGCTGCAGGGGGTGCTGTCCGACCGGGAGCTCCTTTTCCTGCTGCGCGCCGGCGGTGGGGCGGTTGATGTTGGCGAAGGCTTGCTTGCTGTCCGGATTCCACTTCCAGACCTTCGGCGGCTCGTATTCTTCGTTTGCTGTCATGTTCCCTCCTCTGGGAGGCTCCATTCTACCCTTCGATCATGCGACGCGGGTGACCGAGAAGACAGGAATCAGACGTGGGGCGGCCGATTCGACTCGATCCTGGTTCGGAGGTGCAGGCAGATCACGTGGTGACCCGCTCAGCCGGGCTTCGGCATACTCTCGGCCTCGAATTCGACCTGGAGGGCCCGATGGAACGCATCCTGGAGCGCTACCGCGCAATCGACACCGACACGCATATCACCGAACCGGCCGATGTCTGGACCTCTCGCGTCGCGTCGAAGTGGGGCGACAAGATTCCCCACATCGAACAGAAGGAGGGACGTGACTGGTGGGTGGTCGACGGCACGCCCATCGGCGGACCGGGCTTCTACACGATGGCGGGCTTCGACGACTACACGCCGAACCATCCGCTCGGCTACGCCGACATTCCGAAAGCGAGCTACGACGCCGACGCGAGGCTCGCGCACATGGACGCCGAAGGCATCCATGCGCAGGTGCTCTATCCGAACGTCGGCGGCTTCGGCTCCGGCCGGTTCACCTCGATGGGCGAACCGGAGCTCGTGGTCGAGCTCGTGCGCGCCTACAACGACTTCCTGGTCGACTGGTGCAGCGCGGATCCCTCGCGGCTCGTCCCCGTCATGGCGACACCGTTCTGGGACGTCGAGGCGAGCTGCGCCGAGATTCGCCGCTGTCGCGACATGGGGATCAAGGCCGTGCTGCACTGCTCGGAGCCCGAATACTGGGAGCATCCGAAGCTCGGTCATCGACACTGGGACCCGCTCTGGGCCACGGCCCAGGAATGCGGCATGTCGATCAGCTTCCACGTCGGTTCCGGCGGGCTGGAGGAGCTGATGAGCGACCCCTCCGAAATGGGGCACAAGGCGAATTTCGGTCGCGTCTCCGCGCTTTCGTTCATCGCGAACTCGAACAGCCTCGCCGAGATCCTCTTCGGCGGCGTGTGCCACCGCTTCCCCGACCTCGAGTTCGTCTCCGTCGAGAGCGGCGCGGGCTGGATCCAGAGCGCCCTGGAGCTCTTCGACTGGCAGTGGAGCAACTCCGGGGTCCACATCGAGCACCCGGAATACGAGCTGATGCCGTCGGAGTATTTCAGACGCCAGGTCTACGGTTGCTTCTGGTTCGAGAGCGAGGGGATCCAGAAGGCGCTCGAACTATGGCCCGACAATCTGCTCTGGGAGACCGATTATCCCCATCCGACCTGCCAACACCCGGGGCCGGCCACGATCGCCGAGCATCCGAACGACTACGTCGAACGCGCGCTGGCCGGTGTGCCCGAGGATGCGGTGCGCAAGGTGCTTCACGACAATGCGGCGGCGCTGTACGGGATCGATTAGTCGCGGGGCGAATGTTCTCCCGGAATCCGGGGCGCTCTTCGTCCGCGCTCTCGAGTCACGAAGCGTTCAAGGCGCGGCCAGCGCCGCCCCAGCCTTGATGGGCGGCTCGCCCTCGATCGTGCAGCGGCGGAGAGTGCGGGCGCTGCCGCGATGGTCGGCCACGCCGAAGTGCTGGGTCGTCCGTTCGTCCCAGACCGCGACGTCTCCCTTCTGCCACCGGAATCGGCACTGAAGATTCGGCTGGTCGACCAGGCCCAACAGGTACTGCTGAATCGTCTGGCTCTCTCCGTCGGACAGCCCCTCGATTCGCGCCATGTAGGACCGGTCGATGAAGAGGCTCTTCTCGCCGGTCCGAGGATGAATGCGTACGATCGGATGGTGGGCGCCGTCGCCGACGACGGTTTTCACCTTCTCGACGACGTCCTCGGGGAGGTGGCGCTGGATGTAGTCCATGAAGCCGGCATCGGTGGCGTGAAACCCGTCGAGCGGCTCGAGGAATCGCTGCATCGGTTCCGACAGACTCTCCCAGATCGCCACCATGTCGACCCACATCGTGTCGCCCCCGGTCTCTGGCGCGACCTCGCACCGGACGATCGCTTCGCCGGGCGGCGTCGGCATGTAGGTGACGTCCGTGTGCCAGCCATCGCGATCGGGCGTCGAATCGGGCGTGTCGACGATGTCGCTGAGCGTCTCGTCGCTCCCCATGGCGCGCCGGATCGGATGGACCTCGGGCTCGCCGAAGACCCGGGCGAGCGCGAGCTGGGCGTCGTCGTCGAGGTGTTGGTCGCGGAAGAAGATCACGCGGTGTCGATCGAGCGCGCCCCGGATCTCGTCGGCCAGTGCGTCGGAGATCCCGTCGACGAGCGCGACGCCGCCGATCTCGGCGCCAATCGCACCGGTCAAAGGTCGGACGTCGAGACGGGTGCTCGAGACAGTGTCCATCGGTCGGTTCCTCTCGTGTTCGTCGCTTTAGAGAGTCGCATTTCCCGGCGGTCCAGGCCTGGGCCATTCTGGCCCAGCACTGGAATCGACGCGCAGGGCGACCACGGCCTGGCAGAGGTGATGGGATCCGATTCTCGGTTCCAGGTAGCATCCAGGATTCTCGGGGGGCCATGATGAAGCGCGTGCTGATCACCGGTGCGAATGTCGGACTGGGCAAGGAATGCGCGCGTCAGGTCGCGCTCCTCGACTCGGTCGAGCGGGTGTACCTGGGCTGCCGGAACCTCGAAAAGGCGGAGGACGCCCGCGCGGAGCTCGAGGAGCGGACGGGGCGCGACGGTTTCCAGGTCCTGCAGATGGATACGAGTGACCTGAACTCGGTTCGGGCGGCCGTTCGCGCGTTGCCGCAGCCTCTCGACGGTCTCGTGATGAACGCCGGCGGAATCGGCGGCGCCACGCCGAACGCGCTGACGACGGACGGGGTCACGCAGGTCTTCGCTGCGAACGTGCTCGGGCACGCCCTGCTCGTCGATGAGCTGATCGCGAAGGGCCTGCTCGGAAGCGCCGTCGTCTATGCCGGGTCCGAGGCGATGCGCGGTGTTCGGCAGCTGCGGATCGATCGCGTGACGCTCGAGACGAACTCCCAGGAGGAGATCACGTCGGTGATCGATGGCAGCTGGCGGGGCGGCGAGTACTCGATGATGGCGGGCTATGCCGCTTCGAAGTACATCGCGGCGTTATGGATGAGTGCGATGGCGCGACGACATCCATCCGTTCGCTTCGTCACGATGAGTCCGGGGTCCGTGGGCGACACGGCGGGCGCCGACGCGATGCCGAGATTCCAACGACTCTTCATGAAGACGATCGGCCTGCGCCTGATGAAGGCGCTCGGATTCATGCACAGCGTTGAGACCGGGGCGGAGCGCTACGTGAATGCACTCACCGACGAGCGCTACGAGAGTGGGGTGTTCTACGGCCGAACCGAAGACGAGATCGTAGGCGACGTCGTCGACCAGTCTCTCTTCTATCCGGATCTCGCCGACGAGTCGTTTCAGGACTGCGCCTTCGCGGCGATCCATCAATTCCTGCCCGCCGCCTGATTTCGCAGATCTTGCGCGCCGTACGATCGGCGGGCCGCTCGGGCGTCAGTTCGCGGACTCCGGCCCCAGCGGCTCTCCAGTTACGAGGGACATCGCGCGCGGCATCCCTTCGCAGCTCTCCATGCCCTCGAACCCCGGGACCCAATGGTGGCGGTCTCTCACGAACGTATCCTCGACCGGCATCGGAAAATCCGGGTCGAAGAAGCAGCCGACGCCCACTCCCGTGACGATCGCCGGGTCGGGGCCATAGACGCCAGCCGGGAAGTTCATCTCCCAGTACACGGTCGAGCCACAGCGCTTGCAGAAGCGGTACTTCACCACGAGGGGATCGGCGTCCACACCCGCGCTCGCGAACGTCTCCGCACTGTTGGGGCTCGCCTCGTAGACGTTGAACTCGCCGGCGCGGCTCACGACCTGGTCGGCACCGAAGAGGGCGGAGACCTGGAAGACGCTGCCGGTTCGCCTCTGGCAATAGTCGCAGTGGCACGTGTGCACGAAGTTGGGTTCGCCCGAGACCGTGATCGTGAGGTCTCCGCAGCAACACCGAGCCGTCCTCGTCTTCATGGCGTTCTCCTCCAACGCGGGCGCGTCACGGAACCCTCGGAGGGTATACAGGAGGCCAGATCGGTGCGATGATGCCGGCCTGACTGGAGGCGGCACCGATGACCTCCAATTGCTGAGCGCTCGACGCCGCGTGCTCAGTCGCGGGTGTGATGAACGATCCTTCCCTCGCTCCGTTGCTCGAGATCCAGGCCCTGGACCTGGAGGTTCGCGATGGGGAGGCCCGCGCGCGTGAGCTCCCCGAGAGAGAGGTCCTCGTCGAGAAGGCGCGCGCGGTGACGGCTGCCGAGGCGGCGCGCGCGCAGGTCGTCGGCGAGATCGACGGCTTCGCCGACGAAGAGCGAGTCCTGGGCGAAGCGGTCTCTCAGCTCTCCAAGGAGATCGAGACGGCCGAGGTCGAACGTTATTCCGGTAAGCAGAAGTCGCGAGACGAGGCCGTCGAGCACGACGAGGCGCAGGCGAAGCGGCGCGCTCGCCAGACGGAGCTGGAAGAGCAGGAAATGGCGCTCCTCGAGTCGATGGAGGAGGCCGAAGGCCGCGCCGCCGCACTCGCGGAGCAGATCGAGTCCGCGAGAAGCGATGCAGCGATCGCGCAGGAGCGGATCCGCGAAGTCGAGGCCGAGGTCGCTGACGAGATCTCGCGATGTCAGGCCGCGAAGGAAGGCCTCGCCACGGGCGTTCCCGATGAGGTGATGGCCGCCTACGAGCGCGTGCGGACCCAGGAGCGCAAGGCGGGCCGAGGCGCGGCGCCGCTCGGAGAAGGCGCCTGCGGTGCCTGCCGGATCAAGCTGCCCGTCGAGGAGTACCGTCAGATGCTGCGCGCAGACGAGGGCACGCTGCTGCAGTGTCCGCAGTGTCGCCGGGTCCTCGTTCGGGCCTGACGAAGGACGGCTACGAATCGCGCGGCGCGACTTTCCAGAATCGAATCGGAACGTCCTGCAACGCGGCGGCGTTCCCGCTCTGCGCGAGCGACTGCGCTCGCACACGCGCGGCCTCGGCCGGATCGCTGATCGCGACGAGCTTCGCTTCGTACACGAGGTCGCCGATTCCGAGGCGCACGTTCGGGTCGTCGTCGACCCAGCCGGGCCAGTTCTTTGTCTCGGGGTCGCGCGCCCCGATGATCAAGTGGCCGTCCTGTACGCCGCGCGTGATCGTGACCGAGTGCGGAAGGAAGTAGGGCGTGCGGACTTCGACGGCGATCAGTGGATGCGCATCGACGACCGACCAGTCGTCGGGGTAGGCGGTCACCTCTCCGGGGAGCCGGAAGCCCGGGCGGCGATCTTCGGGGGCGATGCATCCGACTGCGAAGAGCGCGACCACGAGGGCGATCGTGAGATGGGTGAGGCGCATCATGATGGAGACTCCGGGGCGGGTTGGGGTTGGCTCAAGGCTGCAGCAGCGTTTCTCGCCACGCACCGTGTTCGAGGACACTGACGGTCCGCGTATGCACCCGGTCTCGGCTGCCCTGCCAATGTTCGATCCGGTTCGGGACGAGTCGGAAGCCGATCCAGTCGCTCGGGCACGGCACGGGATCCGGAAGCGTCGCGTCGGCGTTCGCAGCCGCCTCCCTGAGTGCCTCCAGCGAGTCGAGGGGCTGGGACTGCGCCGAGACGCTGATCATGACCTGTCCAGCGCGGGGTCGGGTCGCGAAATCCGCGGCGACGTCTTCGTCGCTCAGACGCTCGACCACGCCATCGACGCGCGCCTGCTCCTCGATCGGCTCCCAGTAGAAACAGACGCTGGCATTCGGATTCCCGGCCAGGTCCCTGGCCTTTACGCTTCGCGCATCCGTGAAGAAGCGAAGTCCGGTCTCGTCGATCGACTTGAGCAGGACGTGTCGAACCGACGGGGCGCCGGATGGTCCGACGGTGGCCAGGCTCATGGCGTTCATGTTGCGCCGGCCGGTCGCGGTTCCGCGATCGATCGCGTCGCGGATTCGCGCGATGGCTCGCGCGAGAGCCTGAGAATCGTCACCCATTGGGATCGCCAACCCTTTCGTGTCCTCGGACCGAGGAGCGGACGCTAGCGGGCCTCTTCCCGCGCCAACACCTGACACCGCTTGAGCAGCCGCCGCGACCCGGCATCGAACCCATCTCTTCGATGCAGCACGCGGCGGTTGTCCCAGATCACCACGTCGCGCTCGTGCCAATGTTGCGTCCAGACATTCTCAGGCAGTGCGGCATACGCCCAGACCTGGTCGAGCAGCGCCTCGCTCTCCGTGAGCGGGAGGCCATCGACGTACGCGTACTCGCGGCGGCCCAGGAAGAGCGCGTCTCGGCCGGTCTCGGGATGCGGGAGGATGACCGGATGTTTTGCGCCCGGCGTCTCGCGCGGGTCCTCGATCCCTTCGAAGCCGGTGCGCACCTCGCCGACGCTCGTGCGGGAGGCGTCGTGCTTGATCCGCTTGCCTTCGAGGCGCTTGCGGAGCGGCTCGGGCACGGCCTCGAGCGCCGCGCACTGACACGCGAACTGCGTGTCCCCACCGCTCTTCGGGATCTCGATCGCGAGCAGCACGCTCGCCGGCGGCGGGCTCGGCGTGTAGGTCATGTCCGAGTGCCAGTTCGCTTCCGCGTTCCCCAGGCCGCCGATCGGCTTGCCGCCGACCTCGATGTTCGAGATCGCCGTGACGTAGAGGCTCGGCAGCTTCGCCTTCACATCGGGCGGGAGCTTGACCGGGATCTCTTCGAGCGGACCGAAGCGCGCACTGAAACGTTCGAGCCCGGCGTCGTCGAGCCCGTGCTGATCGCGGATGCGGAGCACTCCGTGGTCGAGCCAGCCCTGGTAGAGGCGCTCGAAGTCCGCGTCGCCGATCGCGGCCAGGTCGACTTCGGTCACGTCGGCGCCGAGCGGTCCGTCGAAGGGATGGATCTCCATGTGCTTCGCTTCCTCTAGATGAACGGGTCGACGTCGGGCATCAGCGTCGACATGTAGATGCGCGGCACCATCGCGCGTCGCGCGAGTGCCTGCACGAGCGGGGATTCATGATCGACCAGCACCGTCGCGGTCGCACCGATCAGGCGCGCGAGTGCCGTCTCGTTCCAGAACCAGTCGTCGCGCTGTCGCGCCGAGGGGCGGCCTGGCTGGGCCTTGCTCGCCTCGATCGCGAAGCCGTGCAGATCGTCGCAGCCGAGCCGCACCCACTCGTGAAGCGGCATTGCGCCTGCGTCCGGAAGCGCGCCGTCCTCGATCAAGGCACCGAACGCCTCGACGACCTCGCGCAATGAAAGCGGGGCGATGGGCGCGAAGTCAGGCTGCCCGGAAGAAACGCGCTGCTCGAGCCACGGTTCGAGGCGCGCGATCTCGTCGAGTGCGGCGACGACGAGCGCCGGTCGATCGTCCGCGGGTGTCGGAATCGAGATCGGACACGACCACGCCGAGTCGCCGGCTTCGGCTGCGGTCGCCGGCGCATCGTCCGGAAAGTCCTCGAGGACCGGTCCCTGGTCGCGCTCGAAGAGCGACAGAGCGCTGTGAAGCACGCGGCGCTGAAAGTCCGGTGCGTGCGGCGCGCCGAAGGGGCGACCGAGCGGAAAGGGCACCCACAGAAAACGCGGCAGCAGCATCTGTTCGGTGTGGTGCCGCACGAGGCTGATCCCCGTCGTGGGGATCCCTTCGTCCTCGAGATAGTGGCTGACCGCGCCGACCGCGCGGGTGCAATTCGGTCAGACGGGGACGAGGCAGACCGCGTCGACCTCGTCCTCCCGAAGCAGCCTCGCCAGCTCACGCGCCGTCGATTCGATCGCGTCGGGCAGCCAGCCCGCGCCCATGAGCGAGTAGTGGAAGCGCGCGACGGAGCCGATCACGCCATCTGCTTCGAGCTCCCGCAGGCGATCGAGCGGGAAGACGAGGTTCGTGTCCTCGCGGAAGCCGCTGCGATCGAAGTGGACCGACGAGTGCGACATCGACAAATCGTCGAGGTCGACGTCGCCGGGGATCACGCGGTAGCTCAGGTCGACCATCGCGAAGGTGGAGTCGCTTCGACGGTGGAGGCCGGCGGTCGTCACCAGGGCGATGCGTCGGTCGGCGAGGGGTGGCCCGTTCGCCCACGGCTGCGAGTCGAAGGGCGCACACGGCTTCGCTTCCAGATGCGCGCGCTCGAATTCGTCGAGATCGGCGAGTCGGACCATGGGCGCGAGTGGCCTCCTAGTTCGACCAGTAGATGAACTCGTCGTCGGGCGCGTCGTCGAAGCGCCCGTCCTTGTCGATGTTGACCGGGGCGGCGAGTCGGCTCGGCCACGCCGGGGGCGGGAGCTCGGCGTCGTGCGCGACGAGGGCGGCGGTGACCTCGGCGAGCTTGTCGGGTCGTTCCCCGGAGAGATCCCGCTGCTCGGTCGGATCGGCAGACAGGTCGTAGAGCCAGCTGCGGCCGGGCGGGTCACTCACGTTGAGCTTCCAGCCATCCACGAGGGCGGAGCGGGAGGCGCCGCTGCGCCAGAAGAGCGCGCGATGCGGGACGCCTTCGGCCTCACCGGCCGCCCAGGGCAGCAGATCGACGCCATCGACCTTGCGATCGCTCGGGAGCGGCGCGCCTGCCGCCGCGGCCGCCGTCGCGTAGAGATCGAAGTGGTGGACCGGGGCTTCGACCTCGGTGCCGGGCGCGATCCGACCGGGCCACTTCACGAAGTAGGGGACGTGGATGCCGCCTTCGAATAGCGTCATCTTCCAGCCGCGGAAGGGCGCGTTGACTTCGGGCAGGCCGATATAGCCGGCGCCGCCGTTGTCGGACGTGAAGAGCACGAGGGTGTTCCCGTCGAGCCCGTTCTGCTCGAGCGCGCGAAGCACGTCGCCGACGCCACGATCGAGGCTGCGGATCATCGCGGCGTAGACACGCTCGCGATGATTCTCGATGTGCGAGAGCGCCTCGTAGTCGGCGCGCAGGGCCTGCAGCGGCGTATGCGGTGCCCAGTGCGCGAGATACAGGAAGAAGGGGCGATCGCGGTTGGCTTCGATGACCCGCACGGCCTGCTCGCTGTACCAGTCCGTCAGGTAGCCGCCGGGCTCGAACGCCGGCCCGCCGTTGTACTGCGCGGCGAAGCGCATCGACGCCCACAGGAACTTGTCGATCGGGTCGAAGTCCTGCTTCGAGTTCACGACGTCCGGGTCGTCTTCCGCGAGGTACAGGCCGCTCGTCATCGGGAGGCTTTCGTGGAAGCCCTGTTCGTGCGGAGCCATGCCGTTGTTCCGGCCGAGGTGCCACTTCCCGATGTGTACGTTGTGATAGCCCTGGGTGGCGAGGACTTCGGCGAGCGTGATCTCCGACGCGGGCATGCCGAGGTTCTCGTAGGTCAGATCGGCCGTGACTTCGTAGTCGATGCGCTTGCGCAGCTGGGTTCGGTCGATGGCCTCGCCGGCGATGCCGGTCAGCTGAGCCATGCCGGCGGGGGTCGGCGTGAACTCGAAGCCGAAGCGTGTGCCGTAGCGTCCGGACATCAGCGCCGCCCGGGACGGCGCGCAGGTGGCGTTCGCGGCGTAGCCGTTCACGAAGGCTGCGCCCTCGGCCGCGATCGAATCGATGTTCGGTGTGGGGACGCTCCCGCCCGCGACGCCGCCCCCGGCGAAGGTCAGGTCGTTCCATCCGAGATCGTCCGCGAGGATCAGCACGATGTTGGGCGGGCGGTCCGCGGGCGCCCGGTCCTCGGGGTCTCCTCCGGTCTGCCATTCGAGCGCGCGGTTCGGGCCGACGTCGTATCCCTGCCGAGAAATCGCGGAGACCCCCTTCAGGACGATTTCGACGCGATAGACGTAGGCGAGGGCGGCCAGGGCGAGGATCGTCGCGAGCGTGACGAAGCCGGGGCGAGCGAAGCGGTTCATCTCGGGATCACTCCTCATGAACGTCGGGCTCGATGAGCGCTCGTTGCGGGTCGAAGAAAATGGCATAGCCTATGCCAAAATCAAGGCACGCGACGGGCGCTTCCCGCTCCCTATCACACGAATCGGAGACTCCCCATGAAGATCGGACTCATCCCCGCGAACATCGGTGCCCCCAGCGGCGAAATGATGATCGGCATGGCCAAGCTCGCCGAGCAGATCGGCTTCGAATCGATCTGGACCTTCGAGCACGTGATCGTGCCGATCGACTATCAATCGAAGTACCCCTACAGCCCCGACGGAAAGATGGGCGTCGATCCCGACGCGAACTTCGTCGACCCGCTGATCGCGCTCACGGCGATCGCGGCGCAGACTTCGACCATCCGGCTCGGCACCGGCGTGAACATCCTCTCCCAGGCGAACCCGATCTACGTCGCCAAGCAAGCCGCGAGTCTCGACTTCGTCTCGAACGGCCGCTTCGAGCTCGGCGTCGGCATCGGCTGGCTTCGCGAGGAGTTCCAGGCCTGCGGAACGCCCTTCGAGCGGCGCGGCGCACGCTTCGACGACTACATCCAGGCCATGCGCAAGGTCTGGACCGGCGAGGTCGTGGAGCACAAGAGCGAGTTCCTCGACTGGACCGGCTTCAAGAGCAACCCGACACCGGTGCAGGATCCCTTCCCGGTCGTGATCGGTGGCACGAAGGGGAAGGCCTTCGAGCGGACCGCGAAGTACGGCAACGGCTGGTTCGCGCCCACGGCGAGCCCCGACCAGCTGATCCCGTATCTCGAAGAGCTCGATGCTGCGTGCTCGAAGGAAGGTCGCGACCGATCCGAGATCGAGATCACCGCGATGTGGTTCCCGAATCCCGAGGACCTGAGCGACGTCGAGCGCTATGCGGAGATGGGCGTGGGCCGTCTGGTCGTGCCGTTGCCGGCGATCGTGAAGGGGAACCCGATCGAGAGCCTTCAGGCCTTCGGCGAGAACGTGATCGCTCGGATCTGAGCCGGCTGGGGGACCGATCGATCGGCGCTCCGCGCGCCGTGCGCATGCATTACGATGGGGACGCCTGACGAGGGGGTTCGGATCGGATGGTTGCGCGCGCGGAGCGAGTCAGTGGACGCCTGGGGCTCCGCATCGCGTTGGTTCTGTGCGGGACGGCGGTCCTGGGTTCGATCGCCCTGGCGGTCGCCATCCGGTCCGCCGCCACCGCGAGCGAACCGCACTTCGTGATCCAGCACTCGCTCGAAATCGAGGCGCCGTCCGCGGCCGTATGGGCGGCCCTCGTCGATTTCGACGCGCTGGCTGAATGGAATCCCTACCTCCTGCGCGTAGAGGGCGCGCTCGCGGAGGGCGACGGCATCGTGATCACGATCGTCCAGCGAAATTGGGACGACACCCTGACGCTCCCGGTCACGCTCGTGACCGTCGACCCCGAACGGCGACTGGGCTGGCGAGGCGAGGTCCTCACGCCCGGTGTGCACGACACGCACCACTATTTCGTGCTCGCGGATCTCGGCGGCGGACGGACGCGCTTCGATCACATCGAGGAGTTCCAGGGCGTGCTCGCCTGGATGATCCATACCGACGAAACGCGCGAACACACGCGGGTGGCCTTCGAGGACATGAACGCCGCGCTCGCGCAACGAGCGGTCGAGCTCAGCGGCGGGACCCCGTGATCCGTCCGGGGAGGCGGTTCGAGGTCGCGACGAAGGCCGGTGCCATCGTCACGCGGACGCTCGACCCGGGCTCACCGGCGGTCGCGCAGCTGCCGGCGGGCACGATCGTCGTCGTCGCGGAGGTGGGCGAGGGCGAGCGTGTGCGCCTCTCCAGTCCGGCCGGCTGGACCGAGGCCGCGAGTCTCGGAGCCGAGGTGCCGGCGGTCCCGCGAAAGGTCGATCGCGGCGCGTTCATGGAGAATCATCTCGACCGGGACCCCGGCGAATTCTACGGCCTCGAGTTCCCGTTCTCGCTCGAGATGATCCGTTCGTTCGGCCCGGAGTTCTTGACGAAGGCCTTTCGCGCGGCGGGTACGATCGCGGAGGACAACCGCATCGTCGCGATCCGAGCGCTCGACCCCTGCGACGGCGGCGCCGCTTCGGAGAAGGCCTACCTCGAGGTCGAATACGCCCGCGCAGAGCCGGGCCTCGCGAGCGAGCTCTTCGTCAAGATGTCGGTGGGGGATCCGGAGCGGAAGTATTTTCTCGCGTCGACGGTCCGCGACGAAGTGGCGCTCGGGCGCCTCTCCGCCGAGTGCGACTTCCCGATCGAGGTGCCGAAGTTCTATTTCGGCGACTACTCCGATCGGACCTCGAACTACATCCTGGTGACCGACCGGGTGGGGTTCGGCGAGGGACCGATCGCGCCGGTCTGCGACAAGGGCCTCGATCATCAGCTGCCCGATGCCCACGAGCGGTACCTCGTCCTCACTCGGTCGCTGGCGCGGCTCGTCGCCGCCCACAAGACTGGCGCGCTGGGACTCGACTTCGAAGCCTCGTTCCCGTTTCTCCTGGGCACGCGCGCGACGAAGTCCATCCCGGGAGCCGCCGGAAAACTCGACAAGATCATTGCCTTCGTACGCGACACGGCGCCGCAGCTCTTCCCCAAGGCCGTCGTCGATCCCGCCGTCCTCGAAGCGTTTCGAGCCGACGTCCTCTTCGCGCTCGAACACATGGGCGACCTCGTGGACGGCGTGCGCGCCGACGTCGACTACACCGGCTTCTGTCACCCGAACCTCAACCTCGACAACGCCTGGTTCTGGAGGGACACAGGCGGTCGACTCCAGGCCGGTCTCCTCGACTGGGGCTCGACCGGACAGATGAGCCTCGGGCAAGCCCTCGTCGGGATGCTGATGTTTCCCGAGCCGGACACCTATCCGCAGCTCCTCGAGGACGTGATCGATACCTTCGTCACGGAGTTGGCGGCCGCGGGCGGGCCAGTGCTGCGCCCGGACGCGCTCCGCCGGCACTACAAGATCGCGCAGTTCAGCTGGTCGATTCCGACGATCCTCGAGATCGTCGTGGATTCCCTCGACGGATTCAGCGACGAGGAGTTCGCCTCGATGACGGACCACTTCGACTCGCGCCTCGAGGAGACGGGGCTGCGCGCAGGAATCGTCTGGCTCGCTGTCGTGCTCCTGGACTGGGCGCGCGGCGAGACGCCGGGGGAGGGGCTGCGGGCGATGCTCGCGAAGGGCGACTAGCCGAGTCCGCTAGGCTGGCACGCGATGGCTCTCCGCACCGACCAGCTCGAGGAATACGAACGCGAGGGGGTCCTCGCGCTCCCGGATCTCTTCTCGGCCGCCGAGGTCGCGGCGCTTCGTGCCGAGATCGAACGCCTCCTCACGCTCGACCGCGAGGAGATGCAGAAATCCAGCGACGGGCAGGTCCACGTGATCTGGGCACTCGAAGGCTACAGCGAGCCGTTTCGGCGCCTGTTGCACCACCCGCGACTGCTCGAACCCGCCAAGCAGATCCTCGGGCCCGACCTCTATCACCACCAGTTGAAGGTCGTCTGCAAGCCGCCCTTCGAAGGCCTCAACTTCCCCTGGCACCACGACTACGGCTCGTGGGTCGACAACGACGGCATGCCTCGTCCGGATGCCCTGAACATCGCGCTCTACCTCGACGAGGTGAGCGAATGGAATGGTCCGCTCTCGTACGTGCCGAGGTCGCACGTCGCGGGCGACGACGGCGGGCGACTGCCGACCTTGTCGTACGAAGAGAGCGGCGAGTTTCTACCCGTCGTACCCCGAGATCGTCTGAAGGCGGTCATCGACGAGAACGGCATCTTCGGTCCCAAGGGCCCGCCCGGCTTCGGCGTGCTCTTCCACCCCTGCACCGTCCACGGCTCCCCGCCGAACATGTCGCCCGATACGCGCTTCGTCGTCTATCTGACGTACAACCGGCTCGACAACGCCCTCACCGACCCGAAGCGTCCCTGGTACATGGCGAACCGCGAGCCGAAGCGGATCGACGTGTTGCGCGACGACGGACCGATCGTGCCGTAAGGGAAATCACGGGCGAGCTTCGGTGTCCCGTGAGCGCGATGACGGCCCGTGCTAGGCTGGGCACGCGCCAGGAGACCTGCCTTGCCCGTCCGTCGTCGAATCGAGCAGGGCTTCGGCGCTTTCGCCCGCGCCGTCGTCCGCTTCCGCTGGGCCTGCCTCGTCGCTTCGATCCTGGCGTCTCTCGCCCTCGGTAGCCAACTGGGTGCGCTTCGCGTGGACAACTCCGACGAGTCGTTCCTCCGCGCCGACGACCCGGCTCGGGTGACCTACGACCGCTTCAAGGAGCAATACGGCGCGGACGACCGCCTGATGGTCCTGTTCCGCCCGGAAGAGGCCTTCGACCTCGTATTCCTCGAGAGCGTGCGCTCGATCCATCGTGCGATCGAGCGGGAAGTGCCTTACGTCGAGGAGGTCACGAGCCTCGTCAACGCGCGGAATACGCGGGGCGAGGAGGACGGCCTCGTCGTCGAGGAATTGATGGAGCGCTGGCCTGAGAACGAGGACGATCTCGCTCGGCTGCGGGCGCGCGTCTTCGACAATCCGCTCTACGTGAACTTCCTGATCGCCGAGAACGAGAGCCTCGTGGTGATCTGGGTGACGCCCGTCACGTACTCGACGCTCACGCCGGAGCTCGACGAGCTCGAGGGGTTCGGTGACGTCGCGAAGGGCGAGGCGACGGGTGTCGAGGACCTGACGACGCAGGAGGAGGCCGAGCTCATCGCGGCCGTGCGAGCCATCGTCGCGCGGCACGAGGTCGAGAACGCGGACGTGTGGGTCTCCGGCGGACCGGTCATCAACGAGACGATGTCGCGCATCATGGGCGAGGACGTCTCGGGTTCGCTCACGTACTCGTTCGCGTTGATCGTGGTCGTGCTCTTCCTGCTCTTCCGCCGCATCTCGGGCGCCCTCATCCCACCGATCGTGGTCGGTCTGTCGCTCGCGGGGACCTTCGGCACGATGGCGCTGATCGATCTCCCGTTCTCGGTCACGCTCAACGTCCTGCCGGGGCTCCTGCTGACCGTCGGGATCTGCGACGCCGTCCACATCCTCGCGATCTTCTACCAGCGCCTCGACGCAGGGGACGGCACCCGAGATGACGCCATCGTCTATGCGTTGGAGCACTCCGGGCTGGCGGTGCTGATGACGAGCCTGACGACCGCAGCCGGAATCGGAAGCTTCATCACGGCGGAGCTTGCTGCCGTGTCCCACCTCGGCTGGATCGCACCGATCGGGGTGATCTACGCGATGGTCTACAGCCTCGTGGCGCTTCCGGCGTTGCTCTCGATCCTTCCGATCAAGGCGCGCCGGGCGGGAGGGGGCGCTCTCGAACGGTTCGCAGTCGACCGCGTGCTGGCGGGGATGGGGCGGCTCGCGACGAATCGGCCGCGAGCCGTCCTCGGCGTCACGGCGGTGACGGTCGGCGTTTCTCTCCTGGGCATCGCGCAGCTGCAGTTCTCCCACGACGGCCTCCGCTGGTTCCCGGAGGACGACCCGGTCCGCTATTCGGCCGAGCTCGTCGATCGCGAGTTCAAGGGCACGTCGTCTCTCGAGATCGTGGTGGACACGGGGCGCGAGAACGGCCTGCACGAGCCGGCGCTCCTCGGGCGAATCGAAGACACGATGCGCTGGAGCGAGACGCTCTTCGTCGCGGAGCATCCCGTTCACAAGGCGATCTCGATCGTCGACGTGGTCAAGGAGACGAATCGCGCGCTGAACGGCGACCGTGATGCGGACTACGTCGTGCCCGACGATCGGGCGCTCGTGGCCCAGGAGCTGCTGCTCTTCGAGAACAGCGGCACCGACGACCTCGAGGACTTCACCGACAGTCTCTTCCAGACGGCGCGCATCACCGTCCGAACGCCCTGGGTCGACGCGATGGTCTATCCCGACTTCGTCGACGAGGTGAAAGCCGGGCTTCCGGCGCTCCTCGGGGACGACGTGGCCTGGGAGCTGACCGGCGGCGCGATGATCTTCTCGCAGCTCTTCAAGGCCGTGATTCTCTCGATGTCGACGTCGTACATGATTGCGCTCGCGGTGATCACACCGCTCCTGGTGTTGCTCGTCGGGAGCTGGAAGCGCGGTCTGCTCGCGATGATTCCCAACCTGATTCCGATCGGGTTCACCCTCGCCATGATGGGCTGGTTGGACATTCCCCTGGATGCCTCGACGGTCTTGATCGGCGGCGTGGTGCTCGGTGTGGCGGTCGACGACACGATCCACTTCATGCACAAGTTCAACCGCTACTACGAGGACTCGGGCGATCCGGCGTTTGCGATTCGCGAGACCCTCGCGACGACCGGCGCGGCGTTGCTGTTCACGTCCCTGGTGCTCGCGGGCGGATTCTCGATGTTCGCGACCTGCTATCTGCTGAACACGGCGTGGTTCGGGCTGCTCGCGGCCTTCGCGATCGTCGTCGCCTTCCTGGCGGACGCGCTCGTCGCGCCGGCCTTGATGATCCTGGCCACGCCGAAGCGGGATCCGCAGTCCTCGATCGAGGCGGCTTCCTAGAGCCGGTAGATCCGCCGGACGTTGTCGCCCAGGACCTTCGCGCGTGTCTCGGGACCGAGCTTCTCCGCGAAGCGGGTCAGATCGTCGACCCACGTGTGCGGATGATCCGGGTGGGGATAGTCCGTGGCCCACATGAAGCAGTCGGCGCCCACCGCGTCGATCGTATGCGGCGCGACCGTCTCGTCGGGATCTCCCGACACGAAGCACTGACGGCGGAAGTATTCGGAGGCCGGCGTCGTCCCGGAGCGGTGCAGCGCGTCCGCCACCGCGTCCATCCGGTCGAGCATCGCGCCGACCCAGCCCGATCCCGCCTCGAGGATGCCGAGGCGGAGCTCGGGGAAGCGGTCGAGGGTGCCGAGGGCGATGAACGAGACGAAGGCCTGCTGGACGATGCTGCGCAGCCAGAGCGCGCCGCTGTAGTGGAGGCCTTCGCGCGGCCAGTCGAAGATGCCTTCCGCGGGCTTGTCGTGGGGCGTGAACGTGGGGTGGATCGCGAGCGGCACGTCGAGCTCGACGCACTTCGCGAAGAGCGCGTCGTGATCCGAGTGGCCGTGCAGCACGCGATGGTGGTTGAAGGGGTTCACCCAGGCGCCCTTGCAGCCGTCCGCGACGGCACGCTCGAGCTCGGCGACCGAGCCTTCGACGTCGAGCAGCGTGAGGTGCGCGATCGGAACGAGGCGCCCGCCGGTCTCGCGGCAGAAGTCGGCAATCCAGCGATTGTACGCGGTGCAGTAGGCCAGGGAGAGCTCGGGGTCCGTCAGCTCCTGTTCCCAGAGCAGACCGATCGTCGGATAGAGCAGGCTCGCGTCGAGATTCTCCTTGTCGAGGAGCTGGAGGCGTTCGCCGGGTTCTCCAGCGCCAAAGGGCACCTGGTCCGCATAGCGCCGATCCGGTCGCGGCTTCTGGTCGTCGTTGCCCATCGCCCCGAGCAGCCCGAGCGAGCCCCGCCGCGAGCGCCGCGACGCGCGACCGTCGATCTCGAGATACTCGAAGCCGTCGTCGTCGACCTGGATCCGCATCGCGCGGTCGCGCAGCTTCGCCGGCAGGTACCGCTCCCAGAGATCCGGCGGCTCCAATACGTGCCCGTCGGCATCGATCGTGCCGTCGAAGGGGAAGCGCTTGATCTCGTAGGGCACTTGTCCGGTCCTCGGCGGCGCTACTCGGGTGGTCTACTCGGCGGGTCTATTCGGGATAGCCGTCGAGCACGCGCCGGGTCGGCGGCTGGACCGGCCGCGGGTGCGGGGAGTACCAGGGCGCGAAGATGCGGGCGACGCGCGGCGCGTAGAAGATCGACTCCCGACGAGCGAAGCGCTTCGTCGACTGCTGCCACGCTGCGTCGTCGTCGTCCAGCCGGCCACGCTCCCGATCGAGCGCCATCAGGTGCGCGGCGACGCGGCCGGTGAAGTCGTAGAGGTGGTTCCCGAAGATCCGGAATCCGCGCACGCGCCGGACCCAGCCCGGCGCGACGGCGGCGAGCACGTCGTGCACGACGCAGCGATGCTCGAACTCCTCGGCGAGATGCCAGGCCCAGAGCTCATGAACGGCCGGGTCCGCACCTTCGAGCGCGTCGTCGATCTCCTGCAGGTAGAACTCGGACGAGACGAGTCCCGCGCTCTCGAAGCCCTCGCAGTAGGCGAGGTTCCACTCGAGGCTCTCCTCGGCGAGGAAGCGCTCGTAGTCGGCCTTGATCTCGGCTTCGAAGGGCTCGAGGTCCGGGTACTGCGCGCGGAGGTGGGCGTTGTATTTCGCGTGGAGCTTGTAGTGATTCGCTTCCTGGCGATTGAAGACGTCGACATCGGGCAACAGCTCCGGCGCGCGCTCCTCGACCAAGGGCCGCGCCTGCTTCATGACGCGGATGAGGTAGGGCTCCAGATAGGGAAGCAGGAGCGAGGCGCCGTTCAGCCGATGGGCGAACTCGGGCCAACTCGGGATCCAGTGCCCATCGGCCGGACTGAAGTCGATCTGCGGGACGCGTGCGCGCATGTCGAATCTCCCTGTACCCGGCCGAGCTTAGCGACGATCGACCGCGACGAACCCGAGGATCTCAGCCCTCCGCCTTCGCGGCCTGCTCGCGGACGAACTTCGTGTGCTCCGGCGAGGCCATGCTCTGATTCTCCGCCTGGATCGCGATCTCCATCGGGCCGCGGGATTGCGTCTCGATGTAGCTGTTGAGGGCGCGCTTCGTGTCCTGGAGCGCCTTCCTCGGTTTGCTCGCCAGCACCTCGGCGAACGCCATCGCCTCGTTCATCAGCTCGTCGTGCGGCACGACCCGGTTCGCGAGCCCCATGGCGACCGCGTCGTCGGGCGCGATCAGCTTTCCGGTGAAGAGGTATTCCTTGACTTTCAGGAGGCTCGTGTAGAAAGGCCAGAGGACGACGCCGCCGTCGCCGGGAACGAGCCCGACGTTCAGGTGGGGATCGCCGAGCTTCGCCTTGTCGGAGAGCAGGACGTGGTCGGCCGAGAGCGCGAGGCTGCACCCGAGACCCACGGCCGGACCATTCACGGCCGCGACCACCGGCAGCGGAAAGCGCAGCATGTCGAGGATGATCCGCCGGACCTCCTCCATGACGACTTCCCGGAACGCCGCGTCTTCGTTCAGCTGCTTCATCATCGCGAAGTCACCGCCGGCGCTGAACGCGCGGCCGGCCCCGGTCAAGACGACGACGGAGGCGTCATGGTCTTCCGCGAGCCGGCGCCAGACGTTGGAGACCGCCGTGTGCAGCGGTGTATTCGTCGCGTTCAACGCATCGGGACGGTTCAGCGTGACGATCCGGATGGGCCCTTCGGATCGGATCAGGATGAGATCTTCGTCGGTCGGCTCGGGCATGGCTTCTTTCGCTACGAGGGCTGGCGAGCGTGGGTCGCCGCCGGAGGCGATAGGCTAGCGCCCGAATCGCCGCATCCGATACCGCGCGCGTCGTGGCTGTGCCCGGGGCATCGCGCGCGCATCAGTCCTCGTCGGGCTCGACCCAGGGATCCCCAGGCTCCCAGCGCCCCTCGGCGTGCTCGCCCACTTTACGGCCGTCGAAGCTGATCCACTTCTGCGGGACGAGCTCGATCACGACGCGGCCAGGGCCGTCGAGTCGCTCGACCCAGGCGTCCTCGCCGAGGGCGCGAACGGATTCCGGCTGGCTCGGGAGGACTTTGCGCGCGAGGGCCTGGTAGAACCATGCGTGATGTTCGGACCCGTGTTCGTGCACCGTCGCGTGGGTCTCGCCGTGACCGTCTGCTCGTCCGCGAACGCGACGATGACGGAGCTGCGCGGTCGCGCGCGCAGGGCCGGTACCCGCTTGCGGTCGGGCATGCACGTGACCCAGAAGCGTCCCTCGCGCCAGACGTAGATGTGCATCACGCCGACGGGCCAACCATCCGAGGTCGACCATACGACCGCGCACTCGTCGTGGCGCGACAGCAACGCGTCGCGTCGTTCCGCAGAGATTCCGTAGACGGAAACGTCGTCGAAGTCTTCGAGCTTGTCTGACACGATGCCTCCCTGGACGCCGGTCATGCGCGAACTCAACTCGCGCCCGGGTCCCCCGCGGTCGCTGGGTCTTCGTCGCGTCGAGCGAGGACCGCGAGGATCTCGCGGTGTCGCGCCTGGTCGAGGGAATAGCCCCGGTAGGACAGGGGGCCCAGCACGGCGAAGATCGCCACGAGCGGGCCATAGACGATCCCGAGGTTCCGGATCGTCTCTGGAGGGATCGATCCGGCGGCCGCCGTCGTTCCCCCCGCCGGCCAGGCGATCAGATCGAGAGCGATGCCGGCGATCAGGCTGCCCGCGCCGGAGGCCGCCTTGCCCGAGAACGCGACGACGCCGAAGAAGATGCCCTCCTGACGACGACCCGTCTCGAGCTCGTGCTCGTCGGCGATGTCACCCATCATCGAGCTGAAGCTCGCGAGCGCCTGCTGGACGACCGCGCCCTGGAGGATGCGGAACCCGACCAGGCTGGCGATCAGCTCGGGCGTGCCATTCGCCGGGAAGAGATCCAGCAGGCGGAGGACCACCGGCAGGATCTGGAAGAACGACCAGCCGGCCGTTCCGAAGATCAGGGCGCCGCGCTTGCTCCAGCGCTCGTGGATCCGCGTGGTGACGAGCGCGCCCACGACGAGGCCGGCCGGATAGAAGGCGAGCAACAGGAACATGGCGTCGTCGCTGAGCGCCCAGAAGAACTCGTACATGTAGAGCGCGAGGGCGCTCTCCGTCCCGACGAGGATGTAGATCAGCAGCACGCCCGCGAAGAGGAAGCGGAACGAGCGGTTCGCGAACGCCTCACGACATTCCGCGATCATTCGACCGAACACGTTGCGCGGGGGAGCGGCGTCGGCGCGATGGGTCGGTAAGAACTGGATCTGGTCCCGGGTGAACCACACCGAGAGCAGGATCGTGACGACCATGACGACACCGATCGCCACGGAGAAGGGAGGGTAGGCTTCCGCGTTCAGACGGCCCCCGCGATCGTCGGTGAAGAACCAGCCGAGGCCGACCCCGGCGATCACGAAGATGCCGACGTAGCCGAAGATCTGTCGGACGATCACGAGCCGCGTGCGTTCCAGGAAATGCGATGACAGCTCCGCGCCCATCGAGATGTGCGGCACGTGATAGATCGTCATCAGCGACCGCGTCAGGATGGCGGTCGCGGTCAACCAAAAGAAGAGCCCCGTTTCTTCCAGGCCCGCCGGTGGCGAGAACAGGGCGACGAAGGCCAGGGCGAGGGGAACGGCCGCCCCCATCATGAAGGGGTGGCGGCGCCCCCAGCGCGACCGGAAGTTGTCCGAGACGGATCCGATCAGCGGATCGCTGCAGGCGTCGAAGACCAGGGCGACCGCGAGGGCGAGACCGCAAAGGCTGCCGGAGAGACCGAGTACGTTGTTGTAGTAGAAGAGGGCGAAGAAGCTGAAGCTGAACGTCTTCAGCCCTTCCGCGACCTGTCCAACGCCGTAGGCGACGCGCGTCGACATCCGGAGCTCGCGGTCGAGGGGCGTGTAGACCGGCTCCTGGCTCAAACGCACTCCATCGGCGGATCTTCCTCGGCCCCTTTCGGCGTAGTCGGGGACCGCACCCGGAAAGCGCTGCGCGTCGAGTCACGGGGCGTGGCAGCCGAACCTGACAGACCGGCGGTGGAGTGTCAACGTTCCCGGCGTCGCGCGGAAGGAGCGCGAGGAGGAGGATTGGCGTGATCGCGGCGGATGAGACGTTCGATGGCACCTGGCCCTGGGAGGCGCACTACTTCGAGGGCTGCGGTTTTCGGCAGCACTACATCGACGAAGGCGATCGCGACAGCGACGAGACCTTCGTGCTCGTGCACGGCGAGCCCACCTGGGGCTACCTGTGGCGACACTTCGTACCGCGCCTGTCGGCCCTCGGCCGGGTCGTGGTCGTCGACCACATGGGCTTCGGCAAGAGCGAGACGCCGCAGGACCGCAGCTACTCCGCGCAGGAACACGTCGAGAACTTCGAGGCGCTCCTCGAATCGATCGACGTCCGCGACGCGACGCTCGTGATGCACGACTGGGGCGGGCCGATCGGGGGACAGTGGGCGCTGCGCAATCCCGATCGCGTGAAGCGCCTCGCGATCCTCGATACGTTCGTGCGTCCGCCGGGCGTCGTTCCCGAGGATGCCAACGTGGACGAGATGGAAGGCGTCACAGGCTGGTTCGAGCTGGTCCTCGACCCGGCGTTCGACGAGGTGATCCTCAACATGCGCTTTACGGCGCTCTCCGTCCTGCAGCGGATCGGCTTCCTCAACACGGCCGCCGTCGACGACACCTGGGTGCGCGCCTACTCAGCGCCCTTTCCGACCGCCGCGGATTGCAAGGGGGCCCGCCAGTTCCCGCTCAATCTCCTCGGTCCCACGACCGACGATTTCTGTGAAGCGAACGAGAAGCGACCCGGGGCCCTCGAAGCGCTGAAGAGCAAGTCCGCGATCGGCTTCTGTGGCGACCAGGACGCGACCGTGCCGCATTTCGTCATCGACATGATGCTCAAGCGCTATTGGCCGGAGGCCTCGTTCGAGCTGCTCGAGGGTGCCGCGCACTACACGCCCGAGGACGTGTCCGAGAGGATCCTCGACCGGCTGGAAGCGTTCGTGAAGGCGACGCCGTAGCGCGCCGCCAGGTCTTCACGGCTTCGGGAGCAGCAGGCGCGCGACGAAGTCGGCGTGCGCCTCGACGACAGCTGGCTTTCGCGGGTCCACCCCGGTGAGCCGCTTGCAGTTCGCCGGCACGGCGAAGATCAGCCCGGCAGCGCCGATCACGGCGAAGAAGGCGTGGGGGACCTCGTCGTCCGCGACGCCCGCATTCGCGAACAGGCCGAGCTCGCGAAGCAGCTCGAAGCGAGGCTTCACGAGCCTGTCCACGAGCCAGCGGGTGCGCGCGTCGAAGCGGTGTCCCTGGTCGGTGATGAAGCGGAAGAACTCGGGATGCGCCGCGATCGTGCGCACGTAGGACCGGATCAGGGCGCGTCCCCGGTCGTTGGGCGTAGCGTCTTCGGGAATCGTCGCGTGGGCGGGCACGACGCCGGTGAGCGTCTCGAAGACCCGTTCCGCCGCGGCGCGCCAGAGCGCGTCCTTGGTCGGGAAGTGATAGGTGAGGAGCCCCTGATCGAAGCCCGCCTCTCGCGCGATCTCGCGGGTGCTCGCGGAGTCGAAGCCCTTGTCGCCGAAGACGGTCACCGCGGCATCGACGATGCGCGCGCGGGTCTCCTCTCCACGTGTACTTCTTGCGGCGGCTCTTGCCATGGAGGAAAACTAGTCGGTCGACAAAATCGGGTCAATCTTCCCGCGCATCACAGCTCGTGGGAGAGAGCGCGTGCACGCCATGGACCTCGCCCTGATCGTTGACGGACGTGATCCGGTCCCCACACCTGTAGAGCGGGCCACAGCGAGACACCGCGCCTCCGTCGGGTAGACCGGAGGCGACGGAGACACAACGAAGGGCCCCATCGACGTGCCAGCGGCCCTCGAGCGAGCCCGTCCCGCCTTCGGTCGTCCAGCTCGACGAGAAGGAACCGTCCGCGCACCAGCGATTCCGCGCGTGTCCGCCCGCGCCGTCGTGAACCACCGCTCGATCCTCGACGTCCTCGAAGAGCGAGCGGATCTCGTCTCCGCTCAACCGCACGCACGTCGCGAGGTCCGGTGGCGCATCGAGCCCTCGGCGCGCGCCCTCGTATGTGCACGCTGCCATCGCCGAGACGAGCACCAGGGCATGGATCGACCGAGGCAGGGAGGACTTCCGCATGTTCCCCGGAATAGGGCATCGCCGGGCGAGATTCCAATGCCGCTCGCGCTGTGGCACGCTCGCAGCATGACGACTCCGGATCGCAATCCGCATTTCGGCCAGCCCTTCGAGCCGGACGCGATGACGATCGCCCGCCATCTCGAGGACGCGAGCGTCCCGACGTTGCTCTGCTCCCTCGTCCACATGACCGGCGATCCGCGTTGGATCCGCGACTACGATCGGCCGGCGCCGACCGCACCGATCACGCCGCAGGGCCTCACGTCGATCGGGAGCTTCCTCGACCTACCGCCCGAGGCCGTCGACGTGATCGTCGACTACGCGCGCGGCAGTTGCGAGCCGAAGCCGCTCTCGCGGGAGCTGCTCGCCGAGATGATGGCCTTCCTCGCGCGCCGCCCTCTCGACAAGCGCCTCGAGGAGATGTTCTTCTTCGACCTGCAGTTCGACGGCGAGGACCCTGCGGCGATCCGGTGGGGCGGGGAGTTCGACGACGCGACGAAGGCCGCTTCGCCCGTCGTGGTGATCGGCGCGGGGATGGCCGGGATCAACGCGGGCATTCGACTCATGCAGGCGGGGCTGCCCTTCACGATCGTCGAGAAGAACGCCGGCGCGGGCGGGACCTGGTACGAGAACCGCTACCCGGGCGCGCGGGTCGACGTCGCGAGCCACCAGTACTGCTACGCGTTCGAGCCGGGTCACCACTGGAGCGAGTACTACTGCCAGCACCCGGAGCTGCGCGCCTACTTCGCCGAGATCCTCGACAAGTACGGCCTGCGCGAGCACACGCGGTTCGAGACGGAGGTGACGGGCGCGGAGTGGAACGAGGACGCTGGCCGCTGGCGCGTCGGCATCCGCAGCGCCGATGGAACGAACGAGGTCCTCGATGCGCGCTTCGTGATCTCGTGCTGTGGCTCCCTCAACATCCCGAAGATGCCCGACATCGACGGCATCGACGCGTTCGAAGGCCCGGCGTTCCACTCGACGCGCTGGCCCGCGGACTTCGACCATCGCGGCAAGCGCGTGGCACTCCTCGGGGCCGGCGCCTCCGGGTTCCAGATCGCGCCCGCGATCGCCACCGACGTCGAACGGCTCACGATCTTCCAGCGCACCGCGCAATGGGTGATGCAGAACCATCTCTACCAGCACCCGGTTCCCGAAGGCGAAGCCTGGTGTATGCGTCACCTCCCGTTCTATGGGCGCTGGCTGCGCTTCACGAAGACGTTCCCGGGGATCGGGAACGGCGTCGAACCCTTCCGGATCGACCCCGACCACATCGATCCCGAGAACCACTCCGTGAATCCGGCCAACGCGATGACCCGGGACTTCATGCTCGCGTGGATGCGCGAGCTGCTCGACGGACACGACGAGCTGATCGAGAAGGTGATGCCGGACTATCCGGCGATGGGGAAGCGGATCCTCCAGGACGACGGCAGCTGGTTCGAGGCGCTCAAACGCGAGAACGTCGACCTCGTACGAACGTCGATCGACCACATCGCGCCCGAGGGCATCGTCACCACGGACGGGGTGCGCCACGAAGTCGACGCGATCTGCTTCGCTACCGGCTTCGAACACAACGACTTCCTCGCCTTCGACGTGAAGGGGCGCGGCGGGGCTTCCCTAAAGGCGCACTGGGGCGACGAGCCGAGCGCCTATCTCGGGATCACCGTCCCCGGCTTCCCGAACTTCTTTCTCTGTTACGGGCCGGGGACGAACCTGGCCCATAGCGCCGGCCTCTTCTTCCACTCCGAGTACCAGACGATGCACGCGATGGACGCGATCCACCGCGTGCTGGTCGAGGGGGCGAAGGCGATCGACGTCCGTGAGGATGTCTACACGCGCTACACGAACGAGCTCGTCGAGCGCATCTCGGGCCTCGTCTGGGCGCACCCGACGATCCAGCACAGCCACTACAAGAATCCGCATGGGCGGGTGTACACGCTGTCACCGTGGTCGATCGACGAATACTGGGAGATGTGTCGCGACCTCGATCCGGCTTCGTACCGAATCGATTGAGCGCTTACGCACGCGGGGAGGCGGAATGAAGGTCCTGGGATTCAACAGGGTCGAGATGATCGTGCCCGAAGACCGGATGCACGATGCGGTGAAGCAGTTCAACGAGGTGCTCGGGACGAAGCTCCCGAGTCCGATCGCGATCGATGGCCACCCGGTCCTGTCCTCGACCGACTTCGACGGGTCGATCGAGTTGGTGTCGACGGTCGACGGGCAGGGGCCCTTCGCGGGCCGCGAGCCGGGCTCGGTCGGGCCGCTCGTGTGGGAGATCGAGGACTTCGAGGACGCGCGGCGCTGGCTGACCGAAAACGGCTACCGGATCGCGTTCGAGTACGACAGCACGGCGGGGGGACCGAAGGAGGCGAGCACGCCGGTGCGGCAGCTCGTGCTCGATCCCGAGCAGTGGTTCGGATTCCACGTGACGTTGATGGAACGAGGGAAGAGAGCGAGCGAAGCATGAGCAGCTGGAAGCGGGGCTTGATCGCGGGGATCGTGCAAGAGGTCGCGGCCCTCGTCGCGACTCTCGTTGCGGCCACGGCGGTCGCTCAGGGCGTCACGATCGGAGGCACGCCGGCGGATGGCGAGGCGAGCGGGCTGACCGCGATGTTCGCGGGAGATCGCTTCGAGAACTTCCGCAACATGGACCGGTTCGTCCCGACCTCGCAGATGCCTCCTTCGCCCGACCCCTGGGACCTGGGACCGAACCGGGACACGCTGCGATTCACCGGCGAGTTCCACGGCGAACCGATGACGCTCGATGAATTCATCGACCTGTCGGACACCTCGGCGTTCCTCGTGATCCATGACGGCGAGGTCGTCTTCGAACGCTATGCCCACGGCGATTCCCGCACGAGTCTGCACACGTCGTTCTCGGTAGCGAAATCCTTCACGTCGGCAGTCGTCGGCATCGCCCTGGAGGAGGGGAAGATCGAGCGCCTCGATGACCCGATCCGGAAATACCTGCCGGAGCTCGCAAGCCCGACCTTCGACGGCGTGACGGTCGAGCACGTGCTGCAGATGTCTTCCGGAGTGCGCTTCGACGAGCGCTACACGGCTCCGGACTCCGACATCAACCGCATGGTCTCCCAGGTCCCGCCCCTGACCTACCTCGAATACATCGACACCCTGGGCCGGGAGCACCCGCCCGGGACCTTCAACCACTACGCGAGCATCAACACCCAACTCCTCGGAATCCTGATGATCAGGGTGACGGGCGAGCCCCTCAGCACGTACATGGCCAGGACGCTCTGGCATCCGCTCGGAATGGAGTCGCCGGGACTCTGGACCCTCGATCACGAGGGGCAGGAGCTCGCGATGGGTGGCCTCGCGGCGAGCGCCCGGGACTACGCGAAGCTCGGGCTGCTCTACCTGCACGGCGGCAAGCGCGGGGACCAACGGATCCTGCCGCAGGGGTGGGCGGAGGCCTCGGTCACCCCGAATCAGCCGCACCTCATGCCGGGCGTGAATCCAGGCTCGACTTCCACGGCCGGCTACATGTACCAGTGGTGGACGCCCGAGGACTGGGACGGGGACTTTCTTGCCCGAGGCATCTGGGGCCAGAACATCTACGTGCACCCGCGCAACGGCGTCGTGATCGTGAAGCTCGCAGCGGACCAGAAGAACTTCGACCCGCGCTACAAGAACGACTACATCGGCTACCTGCAGTCGATCGGGCGGTCTTTCGACGACTAGCGCGACGCCGAATCACGCGGTCGCGTTCGATGCGCCGTGGCGACTCCGGATGAAGAGCGCGTCCCGCTCGGCGCCCGGGACGAAGGGCTCATCGCGCGCCACCGCCCGCCGTGCGTCCCGGAGACGTCGGGCATCGGTGCGGTGGAAGTCGGCGAGGTACCGAAGCTCCTCCTCGATCACGGAGGCCTCGAGGCGCGCGCCCTGGCGTTCGAGGAGCGCGGTGGCCAGCTCGCCGAGCAGCGCATCGTCCTCTCCGTCTAGGAATGCACGGAGTGATGCGACGAACTCGGCGGGCACCCGACGCGCTGCGAAGACGCGAGCCCCTCGTCGATCCGGCACCGCCGGAAGCCGACTCCGCGGCTCCGCGTGGCCCAGATGAGTGAAGAGCAGACAGAGCGAGTCGAAGGCCTGTCGCGCGCGCCAGCGAGGTCGGAACGTGCCGTGCCAGGTCAGCTCGAGCGACCCGAAGGCATCCGGGTCGGTCGTGAAACAGAGCACGAGCCGCCCCGCGTCGGTCCCGGTGCCGATCGCCGGATACAGGAAGTCGAAGGCGCCCTCGACGTTGAACGGCGGTCGCATCGTTCGGATCAGCTCGTTCTCGACGAGCAGCGCGTCCGCCTCCGAGGATTGCGGCCGGATCTCGATGCGAGCCGCCTCGCGCACGATCTCGCGCATCTTGCGATGCGCTTTGCGCCGACTCGCGTTGCGGTACTGCGCGAGGCGACGCCGCACGTCCTTGGCCTTGCCCACGTAGAGGACTTCGTCGCCCTCGTCGCGGAACAGGTAGACGGCCGGCGCCATCGGGAGCTCGGCGAGGAAGTCCCGCCCGAACTTGCGATCGAAGCGCTTGAGTCCCATTGCCTCCCCCCAAGGGCGCCGACAATGTAGACGATCCGCTCCTCAGCGACCCGAACGCAGCCCACTCCGTCCGACGCGGACGACCGAGTAGACGCTGAGCGCGAGGGCGACAGGGGAAAACAGGATCACTGCGGCGCAGCCCGTCCAGAACGCGATCCGCTCACCGATCGACGCTGCCTCGGGCGCGGGCAGCTTCGGCTCGAAGAGCGGGCCCGAATAGAGATGCGGATAGTCGGCGAAGCGCGCCTGCATGCGCGCAGCCCAATCGCGAAGCGTCGCGAGCTCCGGCGCCTCCAGCAGGATGGTCAGCGTGCTCCCGGGGATCGAAGCCTGCATCTGCACCTGACCGAAGAGCTGGAGATCGACCGTGTCGGGTTCGGATCCGCCGAGGAAGGCGCGTCCGTCCGTGAGCTGCGCGTTCCAGTATTCGAGGGCAGCGAGCCTTCGTTCATCACTCGGTCCCGTCCCGCGAAGCCGGGCCGCGCTGATCATGAGGAAGAACGTCAGCACCACGATGGGTCGGGTGAACTGATGAAGCAAGCGTCCGAGCGCGCTCGGACTCCCGTCGCGGACTGTGCTGAAGGCGGACCAGAAGCGAACGGCGGAAGACGTTCGTTCGAAGGCCCCGGCCAGGAACAGGCGCAGCATGGCGCTCGCGTCTTCGGGCTTGGCTTCGGCGTAGCCGAGGGCCTGGAGGATGCTCGCGGATTCGTAGGTCCACGCTCCGCCGTCGATCCGGACGGCCGGCATGAATACACCGGACGCAAGAAAGAGCGACGGGGAGGGTGTCACGGAGAATTCGTGGGGAACGCCGCGGTCGTGCAATCCGAGGAGCACGGCCTGCACCCACGGCGAGTGGTCGACGCCGAAGAGTCGGACCTCTCGCGGCAAGGTACGATTCTGACTGGACGAGGGAGTGGACTCTGCCACGCGGCCTCCGGAGGAAAGGGTTTCGGGGAAACGCGGGGACACGTTACCGTGGACGCGTCCTCTCGACCCCGGAGAATCCGATGAACCCCCTCGCCAGCCCCATCGACCCGGCGAATGCGCGCACCGCGATCGAGAACCTCATGTTCACCTACGCGGAGCGGATCGACGCCGGAGACCTCGACGGTCTCGCAGCGCTCTTCGAGCACGGCCGGATCCTCGACAGCGACGGCAACGTCCAGGGCGAGGGCGTCGACGGGGTCCGCGCGATCTACGAGAACGCGACGAAGATCCACGCGGACGGCACCCCGATGACCCAGCACGTCACGTCGAATCTCATTTTCGAGTTCGCGGAGGACATGCGGAGTGCCGACGTCCGCTCGCGCTGCACGGTGATGCAGGCCCTGCCGCCCGACTTTCCACTCCAGCCGATCATCACGAACTACTACGAGGACAGGTTCGCCTACGACGAAGCTCGCGGGTGGCACTTCGTGGAGCGGAAGATGATCCCGAAGCTGCTGGGCGATCTGTCACAGCATCTGAAGTACGACATCGCCGACGTGATGCCGAGCGGCGAGTAGGGGGGCAGCATGAGCGAGGCGCCGCTCGCCTGGGGCCACGTCAACCTGAACGTGTCCGACCTCGAACGCTCGATCGCGTTCTACGAGGCGCTCGGTTTCTCGGTCTTCATGCCGGGGATTCCGTATCTCGGGATCTCGCGAGAAGGTGGGGCGTCGCCGATTCCGGATGCGTGCGCGGCCGCCCTGGGACTCGCGTCGGGTACTCGCGCTCGTGGCTGCATTCTGGGCCTGCCGGGGGGCTTCCCGATGCTCGACCTGACGGAGTACGAGGGCGCAGCCGCGGGATCGGCTGCATCGCCCGGCGGAGCGGGATACGAGCGCATCTGCCTCGCCTCCCAGGATCTCGCGGCCGACTACGCGCGGTTCAGCGAAGCCGGCGCGCGCTTCCTGACCGAGCCCGCCGAAGATCCAGGCGGTCTTGCGCAGATCGCGATCTGTCTCGACCCGGACGGTCACCGGATCGAGCTGATCGAGATCGCGATCGAGCGCTGGTCCGCGCCTCAGTCTTCGGGGAGCAACGCGTCGACCGCGGAGTAGGGATCCAACTCACCCCTTCGGAGGCGCTCGATCAGCGCTTCGCCATCGTCCCCCGTGCCGGCCAGCACCCGCGCAGCGGCGCGCGCCTTGAGCAGGTCGTGGAAGACGCGTTCGCGTCGACGACTCGCCTTGCGCTCGAGGCCACCCGTGTCCTCGAGGTGCGCGCGGTGGGCTTCGATCGTGTCGACGAGCTCCGCGACACCCTTCGCGCGCTCCGCCTCGGTCTTCACGATCGGCGGCGCCCAACCGTCCTCGGGCGCCTCGCGCAGATGCAGCATCGCCGTCAGCTGCTTCGCGACCCGGTCCGCGAAGGGCAGGTCCGCCTTGTTCACGATGAAGACGTCGCCGATCTCGAGGATGCCCGCTTTGATCGCCTGGATGTCGTCGCCCATGCCCGGGATGCTCACGACCGCCGTCGTGTGCGCGAGCTCGACGACGTCGACCTCGTCCTGTCCGACGCCGACCGTCTCGATCAGCACCACGTCGTATCCCATCGCGTCGAGGACCGTCGCGGCCTCGTAGGTGGTCGTCGCGAGTCCGCCGAGCTGCCCCCGCGTCGCCATCGAGCGGATGAAGACGCCGGGGTCCGTGGCATGGCTGTTCATGCGCACCCGGTCCCCGAGGATCGCTCCGCCGGTGAACGGGCTCGACGGGTCGACCGCGATCACGCCCACACGCTTCTCGCGACGACGCAGCTCGCCGACGATCCGATCGACGAGGGTGGACTTGCCCGCGCCGGGCGGCCCGGTGATCCCGAGGACGTGTGCTCGTCCGGCATGCGGGAGCAGGGCGCGCAAGCCGTCGACGGCGCCCGGGTCTCCCTCTTCGAGCATCCGGATCAGCCGCGCTCCGGAGGCGACGTGGCCCTCTCGCGCACGTTCGGCGAGGACGAGCGGGTCGCGGGACACGCTAGGCGTCCGGGCCCTGTTGCCCGTCCCACCAGGCGCGGATGAACTCCGCGATCTCCGTCGTGCGGGTGCCCATCGTGAAGACCTTGTCGACGCCCGCGGCGACGAGCGAGTCGGCGTCCTCGTCGGGGATCACGCCGCCGACGACCACGAGCTTGTCGTCGATCTGCTCTTCGCGGAGCTTGTCGAGGACCTTGGGGATGTGCTGCATCTGCGCGCCCGAGAGGCTCGAGATCCCGACGACGTCCACGTCCTCCTGGATCGCGGCCTGGACGACCATGTCCGGGGTCTGACGCAGGCCGGTGTAGATGACCTCCATCCCTGCGTCGCGCAGGGCCTGGGCGATCACCGTCACGCCGACCGTGTGGCTGTCGAGGCCGAGCTTCGCGAGCAGGACCCGGATCTTGCGCTCCGTCGTCTTCGCCATCAGGGGGCCGCTCAGACCCCCGACGTCAACGAGTCCGGGTGGTAGACCCCGAAGACGTCGCGCATCACGTCGCAGATCTCGCCCTGGGTGGCCAGCGCCTTGACCGCTTCGAGGATGGGCGGCACCAGGTTGTCGTCGCCCGTCGCCGCCTCACGCACACGCTCGAGGGTCTTCGCGACGAGCTCCTCGTCGCGATCACGACGAATCTTCGCGAGCTGCTCGACCTGCCGGCGCTCGGCCTCCTGCCCGAGCTTGAAGACCTCGATCGAGCGGTCCTCGTCGGGATCCACGAGGTGGTTGACGCCGACCTGCTTGCGGGTGCCGTCTTCGATCTCGCCGTAGCGGGCGCGCTGGGAGCGGGCGAGCTCCTTCTGGAAGTAGCCGGACTCGATCGCGGCGAGCGCGCCGCCCATGGCGTCGATCTTCTCGATCTCCGCCATCACCTCGTCCTCCATGCGCTTGGTCATCAGCTCGAGCATGTAGGCGCCGGCGAAGGGGTCGACGGTATCCGCGATTCCGGTCTCGTGGGCGACGATGTGCTGCACGGCGATCCCCGTCCGGACGGCCTCCTCGGTCGGCAGCGCGTGCGCCTCGTCGTGGAGCGGGGTCGTGATCGCGTAGGCGCCGCCGCCCGCGGCGCAGGCGAGCATCTGGATGCCGAGCCGTGCGATGTTGTTGAGCGGCTGCTGGAGCGTGAGGCCCGTGGTGCCGGGCGAGCTGATGAGTCGCAGCTCGAGGGCTTCCGGCCTCGTCGCGCCGTAGCGCTCCTTCATGAGCCGCGCCCAGATCTTGCGGTAGGCGCGCAGCTTCGCGACGGCTTCCATGAAGTCCATCTCGAGACCGGTCACGAAGCTCCAGTAGGGCGCGACCTCGTCGACGTCGAAGCCCCGCTCGAGCGTCTTGTCGAGGTATTCCATCGCGATCGCGAAGCCGAAGGCGAGCTCCTGGACCGGGTTCGCGCGCGCGGCGTAGATCTGCGCAGAGACGACGGTGATCGGGATCCAGTTCGGGCAGTTCCGGATCGTGTACTCGATGCAGTCCGTCGCGATCCGCAGCCCGTGCTTCGGCGGATAGATGTAGCGGCCGACGCAGGTGTATTCGATCAGGATCGCGTTCGACATCTGGAGCGTGAAGCTCGCGGGGTCGATGCCCTTCTCCTCGAGGGCGGCGAGGATCATCGCGAGGTTGACCGGCTGCGGCGCATTGCAGACCGAGTTCAGGTGCTGGAGCTTGTCCCAGGGCAGGTCGAGGGCTTGCACCATGTCCGGCAGCGTGTCCACCGCGGTCCCCGCTCGCGCGACCTCGCCCTCGGCGAGCGGGTGATCCGAGTCGTAGCCGTTGGTGGTCGGCAGGTCGTACTCGATGATGAATCCGTTGAGACCCTGCTCGAGCATCTTCGCCCAGCGCTCGGCGGAGTCCTTCGCGGTTCCGAAGCCGGTCACCTGGAGCATCTTCCAGAAGTCCTGGCGGTAGCCGCCGGGTGTCGTGCCGCGGGTGTAGGGGTATTCGCCAGGGAACCCGACGTCCTGCAGGTAGTCGAAGCCCGCGTCCTCGAGGTCCTTGGGCGTGTAGACGTCCTTCACGGGCCAGTGCAGCTGCTGGGTGACGAATTCGTCCTGGCGCTGGCCCGTCCTGGCGAGGGCGGGCGCGAGCACGTCGTCGCGCCAACGCTGCTCGGCGCGTGCCAACGTGTCTTCGCTCGAATCGGGCGTCTCGGCTTCGGCGGCCATGGATCGCGATCCTTCGTTGCGGGGAGCCGCAAGCATCGCGGGTTCGTGTTGGGGCGGCAAGCGCCCGCTAGGCGCGTCTCCGGGCGGCCCAGGCGCCGTTCGCTTCGTCCTCGTCGAAGGTGCCCGCGCCGCAGCCGAGGCCCGGGGTGGCGAGGCCGGAGAAGTCGCATGGGGAATCCCTCCAAATCGCCGACACTCTTCTCCGGATATCACGAATCCTCCGCGAATTGGAAATTCCTAAGATGCGACAGTAGGCTTCTCCATGTCACCGCAATCGGATCGCAGCCATGCCTGTCCACTACAGCGTCGACCCGTCGACCCGGGTCATCCACACGGTCTGCGAAGGTCAGGTCGACATGGCAATGGTCGTCGCGCACCTGGAAGAGCTGGTGAAAGACGACTCGCTCGCGCATCGACTTCACCTGCTCCTCGACCTGGCGAACTGCGACACGGCGCCGTCCGGTGACCAGGTCCGGATCGTTTCGGAGCGCGTGACCGCCACGCGCAGCGACATCGAGTGGGGGCGCTGCGCGATCCTGGTGAGTCGCGACGTGCTCTACGGCCTGGGTCGCATGTTCGAGGTCCACACCCACGGCGTCTTCCAGGCGTCCCACGTGTTCCGCGACGCCGAAGAAGCGAGAGCCTGGCTCCTCTCGCCCGAATCGGACCGCTAACCGCGGACGCCCGCGGTCTCTCCCGCGCGGGCTGCGGCGCGTATACTCGGCCGTCCACTCAGGAGGAACCGCTCGTGCTCAAGCTCCACTTCGCCCCGAATTCCCGCGCTGGTCGGATCGTCTGGCTCCTCGAGGAGCTCGGCCTCGAGTACGAGATCAACAAGATGGCCTTCCACCCGAAGGACCTGAAGTCCGATGAACATCGGTCGCGCCACCCCCTCGGACGCATTCCCGTCCTCGAAGACGGCGACCTGCTGCTCTGGGAGTCCGGCGCGATCGTCGAGTACATCCTCGAGCGCTACGAGAACGGGGGTCTCAAGCCCCCGGTCGACGACGAGCGGTGGCCGAAATACCAGCAGTGGTTCCACTACTGCGAGGGCATGGTGATGCCGCCGGTGAACACGATCGTCGTGCAGACGGTCCTGCTTCCGCCGGACCGCCGCGACGAGACGGCGCTCAAGCAGGCGCAGAAGCTGCTGACGCGTTCGCTCGCGCCGGTCGACGAAGCGCTCGCCGGGAACGACTACCTGATCGGCGACTTCTCGGCCGCCGACGTGATGCTCGGACACGCGTGCTTCATGAGCAATCGCGTGGGCTGTGTGACCGACGAGATGACGAATCTGAAGGCGTACGTGGAGCGGATCGCCGCGCGACCGCACTTCCAGACCGCCATCACGATGCAGTAGCGCGGGGTATGCAGAGGCCTGCCCAGCGACGTAAGCTCGCTGGATGGCCGAGATGCACTACGCCGACCCGCCGGTTCTGATCCGCGACGTGATCGACGACCTCGATCGCGTGTACGCGCTCCTCTCCTCGTGCGCCCCGTACACGCCGCTCGGCGGCTGGTACAACCCCGGGGCAGACCCCGACGCCGCGACCAGCGCCATGTGGTTCCAGCAGGACTGGGTCCACGCGGACGATCGCGCGCCGGGCTCGGACGTCTTCCTGCAATGCGAGCGCTACTTCGAGGTGTCGCGCGCGTTCTACGATGCGGAAGTGATCCTGCCGCACTCGGTCTACGTGAACGTGATGGCCGGTCTCGCCCAGCACGGGCCCGCGCACACGGACAACCCGAAGTTCCGGGGCCGCGAGCGCAAGAACACCCCGATGTGGTTGCTGCGCTCGATGCTCTGGTCGGGGCTCTTCACGCGTTGGGAGATCATCCAGTCGACCGCCATCTGGTGGCTGAACGACGTGGAGGAGGGCGGCCTCGCTTACTGGGCGGAAGGCCCGGACAAGCCGCCGCATCGACACGTGGGCGACATGGCCAACACGGCGCTCGTAGGCGACAACCACCGCATGTTCCACCAGGTCGAACGCGTCGGTCCCTTCGACGAAGGAACGCGACGAGTGACGCCTCGGGCGGAGCTCGCGCCGGCAGCCGACGACCCGCAGGCGTGGGCGGTGACCGATCGCGGCCGGGAAGTGTTCCGGGCGCCGCTCTCGGACTACCGCGTGAGCGTCCTGTGGAAGGCGGACGTCTATCCCTCCGAGCGCGAGCGCCAGGAAGTCGAGGCGGACCAGCTCACGATGGAGGACGTCGCACGGGTCTTCGACGAGGACCTCGAAAAGCGGGGCGAATCGCTGCGCTTCGATCTGGAGCGCGCCGAGGATCCGACGTTCGTCGCGGAGATCGGCGCGGTCTATCCCGAGGCGCGGCCCGTAGGCGCTGGGACCACGATCTATGACGAAGTCGCCTGAAATCGTCCGGCTGCGACCGGACTGCGCGCCGGAAACGATCGCGAAGCAGCTCGCCGAGGATGGCTGCGTGATCGTCGAGGACGTCGCCTCGCCCGAGCTCCGGGAGCGACTCTTCGACGAGCTCCGCGATGACCTCTCGGCAGGCACGACGGGTGGCGATGCGTTCTTCGGCGAGTCGACGGTCCGTCTGCGATCGCTGGTCGCGCGCTCGGACGTGTTCCTCGAGTTCCTGATGCATCCCCTCGTGAAAGGTGGCGCCGAGGCCTGCATCCGCGCGCACAACACGTCGATCCAGCTGCACTTCGCGACGCTGATCGGGCTCGGGCCGGACGAGTCCGCCCAGGACCTCCACCGGGACCAGTGGGCCTGGGACTTCCACGCCTTTCCGCGCGAGCGGGACTACCTGGTGAACTGCATGTGGGCGCTGACGGATTTCACCGCCGACAACGGCGGGACGCAGATCGTGCCGCGCTCGAGCCGCCTGGACGACATCCGCCCCTATCCGCCGGAAGAGGCGATCGCAGCGGAGATGAGCGCCGGGTCGGTGATGCTCTTCACGGGCGGCACCTATCACGGGGGCGGCCGGAACACGACGGACCAGATCCGCTACGGCATGATCATCGGCTACGCCGCGAGCTGGCTCCGGCAGGAAGAGAACCAGTACCTCTGCGTGCCCCACGAACGCGCCGCGGCGCTGCCAGAAGACGTGCAGAAGCTGATCGGGTACGACCAGCTCTACGCCCTCGGCTACGTCGACCAGCACGAGAGTCCACGCGACTTCCTGCGCGAGGGGCGCTCGATTCGATGACCAGCGACAGCGGCCGGGAAGCCTGGCCGACCGATCCCTCGCACACGCGCTGCCTCGACCTCGCGCTCTCTGCCGAGTCGAATACAGCGGTCGCCTTCCGCGCCGATCTCCTCGATCTCCGAAAGGCGGGCCTGATGGCGCTCGGCGGGCGCGTCGCGACGGCGGGGATCATCCACAACATGACCCTGCACGGCGCCTTCGACGCCGAGACGGGGGAGCTCCGGCGAATCTCGTGGGAGCAGTCCCACGTCATGCACGAGGCGAACGCGGCGAGTCGCGGCGAGTGCTGTCGCGACCCGATGGAGCGCCTGGCCGGCCTCGTCGGGTCGAAGCTCGGCGAGGGGTTCCGCGCCGACTTGAAGCAGCATTTCGGTGGGGCTCTCGGATGCACCCACGTGAACACACTCTTCCAGGAGCTGTCGGCGACGGTCGCGCGGCTCTTCGCTCTGCGCGAGGACGATCCGGCGCTCGCCGCGGCGCGCGCTCCGGGCGAGCGGATCGCCCGGCGTTCGGTGTACTTCGACGCGTTCCTCCCGGAACAGGGAACCGAGACGGAGCTGCGGGTGCGACTGAGCGACGCGCAGTACGGCATCGCGGACGAGACCGGCAGCGAATCGATGGCGCACCACGCCGAGGTGCGCGTGGCCGCTCGAGTGGACCTCACGAGCTGGGAGCTCCGCGGCCTGCGTGCCGAGGAGCGGAGCCGACGCGGGCCGGCGATCGATGCGGGCACCTGGCTCGACCGCAGCGACGACGTCGCGGCGTTCGCCGGGCACTCCCTCGGCGGGGGCATGGGGAAGCGCTGCAGCGAGCATTTCGCAGGCGCGCCCGCGGACGCCTGCCTGCTCTCGGCAATGCTCGCGCTCGCGCCCGGCATGACCCAGGTCGGCGCGGGACTGTCGGACACGCTCCTCCCGCCGACCGCGGCGCGCCCCGAGCGGACCGGAGCGCCCCTCGGCGGAGCGGGACCCTGCTACATGCTCCGGGGCGATGGGCCGCTGCTCCAGGTGATCACCGGCGCGGGCAGGGACGACTGACCGGCGGCGCGCGGCGCCCGACTCGTTACGCTTCCTCGTCCACCCCGCACGAGGAGACCGCGATGAACCCGCCCGACCACATGCTCCCGTTGAATCCCGCCCTGATGGATACCCTCGTGAAGGGCGGCGATACGGGCTGGATCCCGAACGATGCCGAGGGCAAGGCCTTCATGAAGGTGCTCTTCGTGAGCGAGGAGACCGGCCAGTGGGGCGTGCTCTTCCGCTGGAAGCAGGGCTATGTCGCGGGGCCCCACAAGCATCTCTCACCGGCGCACACCTTCATCCTGAGCGGCAAGCTCGAGATCCGGGACGGGGTGCTCGAGGCCGGCGACTACATCTACGAGCGCAACGGCATGATCCACGAGAAGACCGAGGCGCTCGAGGACACGGAGTACTTCTTCCTGTGTGACGGGCCGCTCGTCTTCTACGACGAAAACGGGATCACGGGCTACCTCGGTTGGGAAGAGGTCGCGCGCATGAAGGCGGCCGTCGAAGCAGCGAGCGCCGCCTAGCCCGCGCGGATCAGAGCCCGAGGCGCTGCGCCAACGCGGCCTGGTAGGTCGTCTCGAGCCGGCGGCTGATCGCGGCGGTCGGCATGAACGAGTCTCCGCCGTGGAAGAGTCCGGGGTAGACCGCGAGCTCGCAGGGCACGCCGGCGGCGATCAGTCGTCGCGCGTACTCGATGTCCTCGTCGCGGAAGAGGTCCTCGGCGCCGACGCACACGTAGGCCGGGGCAAGTCCCGAGAGGTCTTCGGCGCGCGCGGCCGCGGCGTAGGGCGACGCGTTCTTCCCGGGCGTTCCGTCGAGGTACATCTCCCAGGCGTTGAACGACGTCCGCTGGTTCCAAACCGGATGGTTCGTGTACTGCCCGGACGGGGTGTCGTGGAGGTTGTCGATCATCGGGTAGAGCAGGAGCTGCATCGCGAGGTCGGGCCCCCCGCGATCCCGGTTCATGAGCGCGAGCCCCGCCGCCATGCCGCCCCCGGCGCTCGCGCCGCCGATCGCCAGACGCGAAGGGTCGATCCGGAGCGCCTCGGCGTTCGCGACCACCCACTGGAGCGCCGCCCAGCAATCCTCCAGACCCGCCGGGAAGGGATGCTCCGGAGCGAGGCGGTACTCGACGGAGACGACCGTGACGTCGAGGTTCGCCGCGATGCCCTTCGCGCGCTCGTCCTGAGCGGCACCGAGGATGTAGCCACCCCCGTGGATCCACAGCAGGCAGGGCTGGATCGCGTCCGACGGTCGTCGATGGACGAAGACCGGCACGTCGCCGTCGTCGGACGGCGCCGCGTCCTCGCGCACCTCGACGTCCGAGGGCGGGGGCTCGATCGCGTTCGCAGCCATCGTCGCGCGCAGCTCCACGATCGAATCGCGGGTGATGTTCGCGAGTCCTTCGGGCAGCGCGGGGAGGATCACGGTGAGTTCGGGGTCGAGGCGGTCGAAGTCGAGTTCCATGGGCGCTCCTGGTCGGTAGTGGCGTCGTTCGACCATAGCCGACGATGCGTGCCTCGAACCGACCGCGTCAGTCCGTCTCGCCGTAGCCCAGGGCCTCGAGCTGGCGACGCTGCAGGTCCGTCACGCGCGGATCGATCTTCGGACCCGTGAGCTGCCGGCCGGGTTCGAGGCCGCTCGGCGCATCGGTCGGATCGGTGCGAACCAGGTCCTTCAGCTCGTCGGGAGGCGGCGACGCGAACCAGACTCTTCGGCGCAGCTCGTCGGGATCCTCGGTCAAGTCGAAGTGCCAGTTCGGAACGATCCTTGAGTCGATGTTCGAGAAGACCCATTTGTCGTCACCGCGCCAGCCCGCCCGCCAGCGAGCCCCGCCGATGTTCGCTTCGCCGTAGAGCAGCCGGTCTTCGTTGATCGGATCGCGGCGCAGGTCGCGACCCGCGTCGAATGCACGCGTCGGCGCCGAGACGTTCACGCCGGCGGCCGCGAGGAGCGTCGGCGCGACGTCGAGGACCGACGCCAGTCCGTCCCGGCGGCCGGGGGCGACACCGGGGCCGCGGATCATGAGCGGCACCCGCATGATCTCTTCCCAGACCTGATAGCCGTGGGTGAACCAGATGCCGTGCTCCATCATGCTCTCGCCGTGATCGGCCGCGAAGGCCACGAAGGTGCGATCGAGGTCCCGATCGACACCGTATCCCTCGAGCAGGCGGGCGATCTGCGCATCCGCGAACGCGATCTCCTCGTCGTAGCGATCGACGTAGTCGAGGACGTCGGTGACGTCGGGGTCGATCATGTAGTCGCGGATCTTGCCCTTGGGCGGGAGCGGCTGGAACCCGGCATGCTCGAAGCGGCGAGGCGCGTCCGGCGGCGGGCGATAGGGGCCGTGAGGGTCGATGTAGTGCACCCAGAGCAGGAGCGGGCGGTCGGGATCCCGCTCGCTGGCGAGCCACTCGAGGGCCGCGTCCGTCGTTCGGCGCGCATTGCGCTCGTAGAAGAGAGGGCGATCGGATTCCGGCTCGTCGACGAAGTCGTCGTAGTGATCGAATCGATCCGCGATTCCGATCGCTTCGTCGGTCAGCACGATGTTCGAGACGAACGCGGCGGTCTGATAGTCGCCGCTCAAGCGCTCCGGCAGAATCGGGATCGCGGGATCCGCGAGCTCGTAGAAGCCGCGCACCCGGTGTTCCCGCGGCGGCAGGCCCGTGAGGATCGACATCACGCTCGGGGGCGTATTCGCCTCGGTCGCGTAGGCGCGCTCGAAGACGGCGCCCTCCGAGAAGAACCCGTCCAGGAACGGACTCGTGTTCCGGTCGTAGCCGTAGATCCCGAGATGATCCGGGCGCAGGGTGTCGACTGTGATCAGCAGCAGATCCGGCGGGCCCGACGGAGCCAGGTCGCACGCGACGAAGGGGGCTGCGCCACAGAGCCAGATCACGCTCGCGAACGCAACCCGCGCGATGGCGCGGCTGCGGGGCCGATCGTGCTTCATCGACCGGCAGCGCCCCCGGACGGCGCCGCGCCATCGACCCGCTCGTCCGCCGCTTCCCGCAGCTTGTTCTTCGCGACTTTGTCGAGCGTCGCGACCGGGAACGACTCGCGGAAGTAGACCGCCCGCGGGACCTTGAAGTCGGCGAGCTTGCCCGCGCAGTGATCCAGGATCGCCTGGGCGTGTTCTTCTTCGGACGTCGGCGCGTCGGTCCCACGAATCACGAACGCCACGGCCACCTGGTCGAGCATGTCGTGCTTCTGGCCGACCACGGCGACGTCCCCGATTCCGCCGACCTCGCGCACGCAGTCCTCGACCTCGCGCGCGGACACGTTCTCGCCGCCGACCTTGAGGGCGTCCTTGTCGCGGTCCTTGTAGTAGAAGTTGCCCTCGGCGCCGAGCACGACGCGATCGCCGGTCTTGAACCAGCCGTCCGAAGTGAACGCCTTCGCGTTCGCTTCGTCGTTGTCGAAGTACTCGAGGAAGAGCTGGATGCCGCGGCGGGCGCGCACCCACAGCTCGCCGATCTCACCGTTCAGACACGGCTTCCCGGTGTCGGTGTCGACGATCAGGAACTCGTAGCCCGGCGTGGGCTTGCCCATCGAGCCCTCGGGATAAGTCTGGTGCCAATCGTTCCGCGTGGCGTGGGTGACCGTCTCGGTCATGCCCCAGGCCGACATCACGCGCAGACCGAGCCAGCTCTCGAGGGAGGGCATGATCAGACCGAAGACGCCGATCCTCAGCTTGTGCTCCGGGATCGGCTGCCCCGCGAGCGCCTTGAACACGAAGGGGATCAACGAGATGTGCGTCACATCATGCCGCGTGACGATCTCCCAGAACCGGCTCGAGGAGAACTTCGGCTGGAGCACGATCGTGCCTCCGGCTCCGAGCGTCGACCACGTCGACCAGCTCTGGGCGTTCACGTGGAAGAAGGGCAGGTAGATCAGGTAGACGCCGTCGCCGTCCATGTCGATGTTGAGCGCGCCCTGTCGGCTGCCCCAGATCGCGTTGGCGTGGGTGTGGACGACGGCCTTCGGGCGCGAGGTCGTGCCCGACGTGTACATGATGCCGACCGGCGCCATCGGGTCCGCCTCGCGTTCGGGGCAATCCGCTGCGTCGCCCTCGAGGGTCGAAAACGCAGGCTGACCGTGCGCGGCTTCTTCGCTGGACGGCGCCTCGCCCGAGTTGTCGTCGGTCACGACGATCCAACCGAGCTCCTTCGCGTGTTCCGCGACGAGCGCCGCGTACTGCGGCTGGGTGACGGCGCCGACGCAGCGCGCGTGGGAGGCGAAGTACTCGACCTCCGGGCCGGCGCTGCGCGTGTTCGTGGTGACCCCGACCGCGCCGATCTTCGCGCAGGCGTACCAGGCGAGGACCATCTCCGGGCAGTTGTCGCAGTGGATCAGGACCTTGTCGCCCTTCGTCACGCCCTTCGCTGCGAGACCGGCGCCGATCCGACGCGTCTCCGCGTCGAACTCCGCGTAGGTCCATTGGCGCGTGGCGCCGTCCCTGGGCTCCCAGATCAGAAACGGATGATCGGGCTTGTTCTTCGCCCAGTGCGCGACCAGCCAGGGAACGTCCTGACCCGCCATCTGGAAGGCGTCGACGAGCGCGGGATCGATCGTGTCGGACATCGGGGGGAACTCCTCCGTTCGGGGTGGCTCCGGGTATAGCCGAGTGGCTGCGGCCCTTCACGATCCGGCGCGCGAGGTGCTAGGGTTCCCGTCCGCCGCGATTCGCGGCGAATTTCGCTCGAACCCAAGCCAGGAGACCCCCCGTCTATGTCCATCCAGGAAGGCGACAAGATCCCCGCCGTCACGATCAAGAACACCGACATGTCCGACGTGACGACGGACGAGCTCTTTTCCGGCCGCAAGGTCGTGCTCTTCGCGGTGCCCGGCGCCTTCACGCCGACCTGCTCCGAGCAGCACGTGCCCGGCTACGTCGCGAACGCCGATGCGATCAAGGCGAAGGGCGTCGACGAGATCGTCTGCTTGTCCGTGAACGATGCGTTCGTGATGGGCGCGTGGGCGAAGGATCGCGGCGCGGGCGACGCCGTCCGGATGGTCGCCGACGGCAACGGCGATCTCACGAAGGCCCTCGGGCTCGAGATGGACGGCTCCGGAATCGGCTTCGGGCTGCGCTGCCAGCGCTTCGCCGCGATCGTCGACGACGGCACGGTCACCAAGCTGGCCGTCGAAGAGCCCATGAAGTTCGAGGTCAGCGCCGCCGAGGCGATCCTCGCCGCGCTCTAGCTTTTCGTTCGCGGCGGACGCTGCGGACCCCAAACCCAACCGCATTCCACATCCAGAGAGGGGAATCATCCAATGGCCAACGAAGAATTCGGACCGCTCGCGCCGCTCATCGGCACCTGGCGCGGCGACCAGGGCGTCAACGTCTCCTACGACTACGACAAGAAGGAGATCATCGAGGAGACGTACACCGAGGAGATGACCTTCAAGGTCGTCGGTGACGTCGACAACGGCCCGCAGAAGATCTGGGTGATCGACTACATCACCGCCGCCAAGCGCACCGGCTCCGACGACGTCTTCCACACCGAGCTCGGCTTCTGGGGCTGGGACCCGGACCGCAACCTCGTCATGCGCTGCTTCATGGTGCCGCGCATGTCGACGATCCTCGCCGGCGGCACCTGCGAAGCGAACGCGACGAGCTTCAGCATGAACGCGGAGATCGGTGCCGAGGACTGGGGCGTGCTCTCGAACCCCTACCTGATCGAGAACGCGAAGTGCACCCGCTACGAGTCGAGCTACACGATCGACGGCGACACGTTCTCCTACGAGGAGAACACGGTCATGGACATGAAGGCCCTCGGTGGCAAGTCCATGGACCACACGGACAAGAACACGCTCACGCGCGTGTGAGGTTCCGCGCCTGAACCCAGGCGACGATTCATCGAGAACGCCGTGCCGGTTTCCGGTACGGCGTTTCTCTTTTCGTGTCGAGGGCTTGGCGGGGTTCTCTCTAGGAGAGGCTGAACTCGATGGGCAGGGTCTGCGGGCCACGCAGAACGGTGCCGTGAATCGCCGGGTCGGCCCCGTCGGCGAAGACCATGTCCGGGAGCCGCTCCGAGAGGACCCGGAGGCTGACCTCCATCTCGCGGCGGGCGAGGTGGGAGCCGAGGCAGAAGTGCGCGCCGTGCCCGAAGGTGAGGAACTCGCGTTCCTTGCGATCCGGGTCGAACTGGTCCGGGTCGTCGAAGACGTCGGTGTCGCGGTTGGCCGACGTGATGCCGAAGATCACTTCGGAGCCGCCCGGGATGTCGACCCCGGCCCATTGCACGTCCTTCGGCGCGAAGCGCGGCAGCAGCGCCGTCGGTCCCTCCCAGCGGAGCGATTCCTGGACGACCGCGGGGATGCGATCCGGGTCGGTCTTCACGGACTCCCACACGTCGCGATGGGTGAGGACCGCGTAGAACATGCTGCCGAGTCCGCGGTAGGTCGTGTCGGCGCCGGCGGGGAAGAGCAGACGCAGGAACGAGTAGATCTCTTCGTCGCTCAGGCGCTCGCCGTCGACCTCCACGGCCGCGAGGGACGAGAGCAGATCCTCGCCGGGCTTGGCGCGGCGGTCGTCGATGATCGGCTTCAGGTACTCGGTGAACTCCGCCGAGGCCTGCTTGGCAAAATCGGGATCCCAGGGAAAATCGATCAGGCCGTCGCCCCAACGCTTCAGCTGGTCGAAGTCCGTGGGCGGGAAGTCGAGGAGTCGCGTGATGACGGTGAACGCATATCGCGTTGTGTAGTCCGCTACGAGATCGGCAGACCCCTGCGGTCCCGTCTGGCCCTCGACGAACGCGTCGACGAGATCGTGGGCGACCGGCGTGAGGAAGGCCTCGACGAACTCCGTCATCAATCGCGGGCGGAACGCGGCGGAGACGAGGCCGCGATTGCGGCGGTGCTCGTCGCCGCCCATGCACTGGATCGTGCGGCCCATCACGGGCTCGGTGTGGCGGGCGTAGGCGGCGGCGGACGGGAACGCGTCGTCGTCGGCCATGGCGCTCCGCAGGTCCCCGAAGCGCGTGATCATGTACGCGGTCGCGCCGTGGTAACGGACCGGGGCGACCGCGTGGCGCGTGCGCAGGTCACGCAAGACCTCGTGCAGGTCGGGCACCGCGTCCATCGCGAAGTCGATCTCGGGATACTCGACCGTCCCTGAACTCATGTCGCTGCTTCTCCTCACGTTCGGCACGCCGCCCCGCGATTCTACCCGCCGCTCTGGCGGCTCGCTCTCGCGCGCGAGCGTGGGGCCTGCGAAGGTTGTCGACGGAGGAGGGAAGTCGATGCCGACGGAATGCGAAGGTCGCGTGGCACTGGTCACGGGGGCGAGCCAGGGCGGAACCGGGACGTGTCTCGCGGTGCGCCTCGCGGCGGAGGGTGCGCGCGTGGCGATCACGGCGCGGAGCGAAGCGGGACTCGAGGCCACCCGGAAGCGGATCGAAGCGGTCGGGGCGCGGCCCCTGGTGCTGCCCTGCGACCTGTCCGATCCGGACGGCGGACGCGATCGGCTCGTCGCCCACACCGAGGACGCCCTCGGTCAGGTCGACATCCTGGTGAACAACGCCGCCGCCGGGGGCTACCAGCCCTTCGACACTTTCGACCGGGGCGCGCGGCGAATCTCGGCGGAGGTGAACGTCTGGGCGCCGTGGGAGCTGATGCAGGCCGTGCTGCCGGGGATGCGCGAGCGCGGGGTCGGCTGGATCCTGAACATGACGACGTCCGTCGCTGAGCTGCCGCCGGGTCCGCCCTTCGCGAAGTCGGGGCCGGCGAAGGCGGGCACGCTCTACGGCGGCACGAAGGCGATGCTCAACCGGATCACGGTCGGTGTCGCTGCGGAGGTCGAGGGGCAGGGCATCGCCGTGAACGCGCTGACCCCGAATGCGGCGATCCTCACGCCGCCCCTGGAGATCGCGCGAGAGAAGGGGCTGATCCATCCGGATCTCTTCGAGCCGCTCGAGACGATGGTCGAGGCGGCGATGGCCGGATGCACGCTCGGACCGGACGCGCTCCACGCCCGGATCGCGTACAGCCTCGACCTCCTGCTCGAGCTCGGCCGCCCCGTCTACACCCTGGACGGACGCTCCCTGGTCGAGGGGTGGCAGCCGGGGGATCTGCCGGAGCGGCTGCGTCTGCAGCAGGAGACGATGCGGGCGGATCAGGGCGGCGGATACGGACTCGACTGAAGCGCGCGAAGGAATACGTCAGGCGGTCGTCCCGCGGATCCACTCCACCAGGATCGCGGCCGCCTCGGCGCCGCAGTCCTCCTGCCAGAAATGGCCCGCACGCTCGAGTGTCTGATGGGGCTGACCCGTCGCCCCGGGCACGCGCTCCTGGAAGATCTCCGCCCATCCGCGCGTCGGCGGATCCACGTCGCCGAAGAGGGTGAGGAAGGGGCGGTCGAAGCGCGCGAGCGCCGACCAGGTCTCGCGGTTGATCGCCGCGCCCTCGTCGTTCTCGGTCACCGGAATCAGGATCGGGTACTGCCGCATACCGGCCTTGTGCCACTCGCTCGGAAAGGGCGCATCGTAGGCGGCGGCGACCTCGTCGCTCACCCCGCGCGCGGTCGCGAAAGGAATCGACGGGCTGGCTTCGAAGTCCGGCGACCGGGTCGAGGCCATGCGCCAGTCGAGGAGCGCAGCGCTCACGGTCGAATCGAGCTCGCCTTCCGCGTGCGCCGCCCACTCGATCCGACCCGCGAGTGCGGGCTCTGCCGTGTGCAGCATCGTATTCGCCGCGCAGATCCGCGAGAAACGATCCATCTCCCGCGCGACGACGCCCATCCCGATCGGTCCCCCCCAGTCCTGGCAGACGAGGGTGACGTCTCGCAGGTCGAGGGCCGTGACGAGCTGGCGCACCCAATCGATGTGGTTCGCGAAGCTGTAGTGGGACGGGCGGGTCGGCTTGTCGCTGCGTCCGAAGCCGATCTGGTCGACCGCGACGGCGCGCAGCCCGGCCTCGACGAAGACCGGGATCAGCTTGCGGTAGAGGAACGACCAGGCGGGCTCGCCGTGCACCATCAACACGACCGGCGCGTCGCGCGGTCCCTCGTCGACGTAATGCATTCGAAGCATGGTCGCGTGGTACGGATTCGCGACCTCGACGTAGTACGGCGCGAACGGGAAGTCGGGGAGATTCGCGAAGCGCGCGTCGTCGGTGCGGACGGCGATCGGGATCTCCGGCCCTTCGGTGGGAATCGTCGACATCGGGTGGCCCTCGCCTTCGCGGCTCCGCGCGAAAGGCCCGGATCCTTCGCCACGTTACCCGCTCGCGCGTCGCATCGCGGCCCCCGGGACTGCGCTAAACCCTCGGACGAACGAGGAAGGAGAGCTCCCGTGGCCGAGATCGAATCGGGCGACGACGTCGTCCGCAGCAGCCGAGACGACGATGCCATTCGCGCACGCCTGCAAGGCTGGCTCGCGACGCAACTGCCGGAAGGCGCGAACCCTTCGGTCTCGGACATCTCGAGTCCCTCCGCCTCCGGCATGTCGAGCGAGACGCTGCTCTTCGACGTCCGCTGGAAGGGCGATGGCGGCGCGACCGAGAATGCATCCTATGTCGGCCGCATGGCGCCGTCCGACCATGACCTTCCGACGTTCCCGACCTACGACATGTCGATGCAGGCAGGGGTGCTCCGGCTCGCGGGCGAGTGCGGCGTACCGGTGCCCGGGGTCGCCTGGCTCGAGCTCGACGCGGACGTGCTGGGCGCGCCCTTCTTCGTGATGGAGCGACTGGCGGGTCGCGTGCCGGGAGACGTGCCTCCCTATCTGATGTCGGGCTGGGTCTTCGACGCGTCGCCCGAGGAGCGTCGTCGTCTGCAGGACGCCACGGTCGCCGCGATCGCCAAAATCCACTCGGTCGACCGAGACAAGAGCGACACGGCGTTCCTCGAGTTCGACGAGCCGGGAGACACGTCGCTTCGGCGCCACGTCGACAATCAGCGGACCTACTACCGATGGCTGGTCGACGGCGGAACGCCGTCCCCGCTGATCGAGCGCGCCTTCGAGTGGCTCGACGCGAATTGGCCGAACGAGACGAGCACGGTGGTCTCCTGGGGCGACTCGCGGATCGGGAACGTGATGTACGCCGAGGACGGCTTCGAGCCCGTCGCGATCCTCGACTGGGAGATGGCGGGAATCGGAACCCGCGAGCTCGACCTCGGCTGGCTCTCTTTCATGCACACGTTCTTCCAGAAGCTGATCGAGCAGGCCGGGGCCCCGGGACTCCCGGACTTCCTGCGCCCGGACGACATCGCCGCGACGTATCAGGAGATCACGGGGCACGCCGTCGAGGATCTGCGCTGGTACCTCGCCTACGGCGCGCTTCGACACGCGATCATCATGTCTCGGATCAGCGAGCGGATGGTGCACTTCGGTCAGGCCGAGGCGCCCGCGGATCCGGACGACCGGATTCCCCACCGCGCCACCCTCGAAGGCATGCTGGACGGGTCGTTCTTCGAAGGCTGAGCCGTCGGCGCATGGTGCGGGTTTGCGTAGACTGCGGACGGAGGGTCCTGCATGCTGCGCGTCTCGTCGTCACTGTTGGTCGCATCGTTGCTCGTCGCCGTCACCGCGGCGTCGGCCGGCGAGAACTACTCGCCGTATGCGGACGTGGACCATCCTACGAACGTCTACTGGGGCGACACGCACGTCCACAGCAGCTGGTCGCCGGACGCCGGCGGCTCCGGAAACGAGAAGCTCACGCCGATCGATGCGTTCCGATTCGCGAAGGGCGAGTCGATCGTCGCGCACAACGGACAGACGGTCCGCCTGCGCCGGCCCCTCGACTTCCTGCTCGTCTCCGACCACAGCGAGTACCTCGGGCTCTATCCGATGCTCGAGGAGGGCTACCCGGCGCTCCTCGCGACGGAGACCGGCAAACGCTGGAAGCAGCTCATCGACGACGGACGCCGGGCTCGGGTCGGCGGTGAGTTCGCGGCGAGCCTGTCGAGCGGCCGTGACCTGGTCGGCGACCGCTCGTTCGTGCCTCACGTCTGGAAGCAGGTCGTCGAGAACGCGGACCGGATGAACGAGCCGGGCCTCTTCACCGCGTTCATCGGCTACGAATGGACGTCGATGCCGGGCACCGCGAATCTCCACCGCAACGTGCTCTTCCGGGACGGCGCGGATCTCACCCGCGACCTCGTCCCCTTCAGCGCCGTCGAGAGCCAGGATCCCGAAGCGCTCTGGGCCTTCCTGGCGGACTACGAAGCCACGACCGGCGGTCGAGTGCTGGCGATCCCGCACAACAGCAACATGAGCGCCGGGCGGATGTTCGAGACGACGCGCCTCGACGGCTCACCCCAGACCCGGGACTACGCCGAGCGGCGCATGCGCTTCGAACGCGTCGTCGAGGCGACGCAGATCAAGGGCGACAGCGAGGCTACGACCGCGACCTCGCCCGAGGACGAACTTGCGGACTTCGAGAACTGGGACGCCTACGCCGGAATGAGCGTGATCGGTCCGCACGAAGATTGGATGTACGCGGGTGAATACGTGCGCCCCGCGCTCGGTCGCGGCCTGGCACTGCGCCGGGCCCTCGGCTCGAACCCCTTCGCCTTCGGCCTGATCGGCAGCACCGACGCCCACACGAGCCTCGCCACTGCGGACGACGTCGACTTCTGGGGCAAGTTTTCGAGCAACGAGCCCTACGCAGGCCGCGACCAGGATCCCTTCGCACAGCTCGACATGCCCGAAGACGCCAGCTTCGATTTCTCGGTCGCCGCGCGAGAGCTGCCCGACCAGCTCTACACCGCTTCCCTCGTGTCTTCCGGCTACGCAGCGATCTGGGCGCACGAGAACACCCGCGCATCGATCTTCGACGCGATGGTGCGGCGCGAGACCTACGCCACGACCGGGCCGCGCATGGTCGTGCGCTTCTTCGGCGGGTGGAGCTACGCGGCGGGGGACGCGACGCGTCCGGATCTCGCGCGGGTCGGTTACGCCGGTGGCGTGCCGATGGGCGGCGAGCTCGGAACGGGCCCCAAGGGTGCTTCCCCGCGCTTCCTGATCTCCGCGCTCCGCGATCCCGAGGGCGCCAACCTCGATCGCGCGCAGATCGTGAAGCAGTGGCTCGATCCAGAGTCCGGTGCGGTCCGTGAGCGGATCTACGACGTTGCGGTCTCGGATGGACGGGCGATCGACGCGGAGGGGCGCTGTCGGAAGGCGGTCGGGTCGAGCGTCGATGTGAAGCGCGCCCGGTACACGAACACGATCGGCGACGATGCGCTCATCACGGGGTGGGCCGATCCGGATTTCGATCCGACGACGCCGGCGGTGTACTACCTGCGTGTGCTCGAGATCCCCACGCCGCGATGGACGACCTACGACGCCGCGAAGTTCGGGACCGAACGGCCCGAGAAGGTCCCCGCCACCCTCCAGCAGCGCGCGTATACGTCCCCGATCTGGTACACGCCGGGGGACTGATCGCGATCCCGAGACGAAACCACCCCGACCGGCGCAAGGCGCTCGGCCGGGGCGACTTCGAGACCGGGGGCGGGACGGATCAGCAGCCGACGCCGGTCCCGGCGGCGTTCGTGCAGTTGTTGCCGCCGCCGTCCTGCCCGCTGAAGACGGGGTCCGGTCCGAAATTGTCCATCACCGTGTTGCCCGTGAAGACGGCCTGCGAGTTGAGGGACATCCCGCCGAGCCGGTTGCCCATCGCTTCCGTGAAGCGAACCGTGCTCGCGAGGTTCGCGCTCACCCCGTAGTCGTCGTTCTGCGACGCGTCGCACGACTCCACGATGCTGTTGTTCTGGATCGAGATCCCGGTCGTGCCATTCCGAATCGCGGTCACGCGCTCGACGCGCGAGGTGTCGCCGATCGCACTCGCGCCGAGGAACGCGTTGTCGTAGATGACCAGGTCCGCGAGCTCGGCCGAGACGGCGGTCGTGCTGATGCCGTTGAAGAAGCCGTGGACGGTGCCGTTGCGCACCCGGACATTCGTGTTGCCCCCGGATTCCTGGATGCCACTCCCGGGAACGTGCCCCGAGCAAGTCACGGCGCCGGTCGAAGCGTTGCGGGAGCAGATGCCGGGTCCCTCGATCTGGAATCCGTTGAGGTCGAGGGTCACGTCGCTGGCGCTGATCAAGACGGCGGCCACGTTCCCGGCGCCCGCCGGCTTCACGATGTCGCCCGTCAACTGGTAGTAGCCCGGCTGCGAAATCGAGTAGGGGAAGCCGCCACTCGAATCGACGACGGCCTGGTTCACCTCGGTGTAGCCCTGGGCGAAGGCACTCGGTGAGACGAGGACGAGGACCGCGAAGGCGGTGGCGACGAGAGACGAAGAGAGAATCTGAAACACGTTGCGAAGGGTCATGGTGGAGAACTCCTTGAGTTGAATCGCGCCGGATGGCGCTTCGAAGACGAGGGCGAAGGACGGCCTGTCCGTCATCGCCCGGTTTGGACGCGTCGCGCTGCGACGAGTCCGAGCACACCGGCCAGAAGACCGAGTGGCGTAGTCGGTTCGGGGACAGCGACGAGATCGCTGCGCACGAGGTCGGGCTCCGTCGTCGAGGCATCGAGCTCGAGACTCCAGCCACCCCCGCCGAACTCGAAGCGCAGGATGTCCTCGCGCCCGAAGTCGATGCCGTCGATCTGCCCGGCGGAATCGAAGCTCAGGAGCATCGCGTCCCCGGGCACGTCGTAGTGGAGTCCGTCCACGTCGAGATGCGCAGGCACCGAGGCACTGCTGGCGTCGAAGAAGGTCGTCCAGTTGATGCCGTTCCAGGCGACGACGTCCGCGTCGTCGACGCCGGTGACCCCGGCGAGGTCGGCCGTCGTGTCGATCGAGATCAACACGTGTCCGGACACGTTTCGCGAGACGCCGTCGATTGCGACCTCGGGCGGCACGCCCGCGGCGCTGCCGTCGAGGGCGAGGGCGTAGGTGCTGCCGGTCAGCGACGAGACGTCCCGCCGCTCGGCGAACACCGCGCCCGGGAGCTCGACGGTCCGGCTACTCACGAAGAGCGTCGCGCTGCCCTCCTCGTGCACGCCGACGATGCGCGCCGTCGCAGGGAGCCCCGGGATCAGTGATGTCGTGATCGCTCCCGAGAGCTCCATCACGACGTCCCGCGGCGTCACGAGCACGCCCGCCACGTCGAGGGTCGTTCGGGTGGCGTAGTGCCATTGCGCGCTCGCCGCGGTCGACAGGAGGAGGCCCGCGACCAGGCAGCCGCCACCGATGGCGGCCCGTAGTCGGGGCAGGAAGGAGTAGAGGTGCATCACGATTCTCCCGGATCTGGAGCGGAGGCGGGGCGGGGCCGCTCTGGCCCGCGCGCGTTCCGCTCGAGAAATCGCAGGAGCGCGGGGCCCGATTCGAAGGCCGTCCGCTCGGACCGGCGCAGGCACTCGACCCAGCCACGCAGCTCTCCCCGGCCGGCGGCATCCCGCTCGATCCAGAGGACGAAGCTTTCGCGCTCTCGCGTCATGGTGGGCAGGTTCGCCCGGACGCGTTTCCGGGCAGTTTCCGCGAAAATGCATGGAAAACGCGGACTTACGGAGTTTTCACGGGCCCGCTGAATGCTAGTTTCGGGGTGACGGAGGCGAGTGCCGTTGCAGGTCCATCTGAGACAGAGCCTCGAGACGGCCTGGGCCGAGGTCGACGAACACGCCCTGGTGGTGGTGACCGCCCCGGGTGGGTCCGGGAAGACGACGCTCGCGCGCGCCTGGGCCGAGCACTATCTCGCGGCCGACGGACGGCTGGCCTGGCTCTCCCTCGGGCCCGCGCACCGCGATCCCGTGGTGTTCGTCGAGGACTGCGTCGCGACGATTCGCGCGGTGCTGCCGGAGCCGCTCGAGGGCGGCGACGCCTTCGGGACCGCGCTGCTGAGGGTGATGCCGCGTACGGGCACGATCCGATCCGAGCCGATCGTCCCCCTCCTGGTGCGCGAGCTGCGCGGCCTGACCAGTCCCCTGGTCCTCGTCCTCGATGCCTTCGAGTACCTCGACGGGGAGGGCGAGACGGCGGCGATCGTCGACGGCCTCCTGCGCTCCCGTCCCGACGCGCTCCGGATCCTCGTGACGACCCGTGGCCTCGCGCCGAGGTCGACCCCCAGGCTCCTCGCGGAAGGTGCCGCCAAGCAGATCGGCGCGGCCGACCTGAACCTGCGAAGCGACCAGATGGCGAAGGTGCTCGAAGATGCCGGGGTCCAACTCGAAGTCGCACAGGCCGAACAGCTCCTGGCCCGGACCGAGGGCTGGGCGATCGCGATCCGATTCGCGGGCCGCGCCCTGGCCGCCGTCGCGCCCGAGGCGCGCAGCCGCTTCATCGAGGGCCTGATCCGGGAGGACGATCTCTTCCGCTACATCACCCACGAGCTGATCGCCGGCACGCCGGACGATGTGGTCGAAGTGCTCGAGACCGCGTGCATCGTCGGCGTCGTCGATCGGGCGACCCTCGTACGGGCGGTCACGGTCAGGAATCCCGTCGAGGCCATCGATGCCGCGATCGACGTCGGCTTGCTGCAATCGGATCCGACCGGCGTCGGTCTTCACGATCTGCTCGCGGACTGGCTGCGCCTGCGGCGGGCGCAGCGTCTCGACGACGACGCACGACGGGCGGAGCATGCCCGACTCGGCGAGCTGCTCGAGGAGTCGAGGCACGAGCAGGCGGCCTTGCGGGTGTACCGCGAAGCCGGCCTGGTCGAGCCGGTCGCGGCGCTACTCGGCCGGCACGCGCATGCTTGGGTGAATCGCGGACAGTACGCATCGACCGCAGAGGCTCTCGCGGAGCTGCCCCCCGCGCTCCGCGAATCCGATCCCCGCTTGCGCGCCGTGACCGGGATCCTCGCGGGAGGCCAGGATCCCGACGAGGCCCTCGAACATCTGCGCGGGGCCGTCGAGATGTACCGCGAGGCCGGGAACAAGCCCGGCGAATTCGAGGCGCTCCACGAGCTCGGCATCATCGCCATGAACGAGAACCGCATGGAAGAAGTCATGGGCCTCTTCCGTTACGCGCTCACCCTCCGTGGGGTACTGCTCGAACCGCGGCTACGGGGAATGCTGATGGTCGCCCTCGGTGATGGCCTCTTCGTCGCAGGGCGGTACGGATTCGCGCGGCGTCTGCTGCGCGTCGCGGAGACCTACGAGCACGGCCCACGAGAGCGCGGCGGGATCACCCTCGTCCAGAGCACGATCAGCTTCTACCGGGGCGAGTGGGATCAGGCGATCGCGCTGGTCGAGGAGCGCTGCGCGGATGCAGCCCAGCGCGAGCACGGGGCGGTCTACTTCGCGATGCAGACCCGTCGCTGCCAGGCCCTTGGTCTGCGTGGCATCGACGTAGCCGGTTGTCGCGAGACCCTGCGTGAAGGCGCGCAGATGTTCGTCACGTCGTCCCAGACCCTGAACCTGATGCATTGCGAGCTCGTGCACGGGCAGATCGCGTTGCGAGCCGGCGACGTCGACGATGCCATCGAGCGGTTGCGTCATTCTTCGGCGCTGGCTGCGCGGATCCGTCAGCAGGAAGCCGAGTGCGCCGCGTCGGGTTTCCTCGCCCGCGCCCTCCAGCGCAGAGGCGACATCGACGAGGCGGCTTCGGTCTCCGGCTTCGTCCTGGATCGGCTCTCACGCCCGGAGACCTTCACGTCGCGGTTTTCGACGGCGCCGTTCTGGGCCGCGTCCGCTGCGCTCGCCGGCGTCGTGCACGCCGAGGTCGCGGATGCCGACCTAGCGTATCGCGTGATCGATGCGAAGCGCGCGGCCCTCGAGCACAAGGAGCTGCCGCTGCTGCAGCACGCCCTCGGCGTCGTGTACGCGCGCGTGGCGGAACGCGCCGGGCACTCCGGGGTCGCCGTCCGCTCGCTCCGGCGCGCGGAGAAGATCCACACGGCGGCGGCCCTCGACGACTATGCGCCCGAGATCGATGACGCGCTCCTCGGATTCGCTCGCCAGCGACCAGAGGCATGGGGCGCGAGCGAAGCCGTCGGCGCGAGCGTGACCGCCGATGCGCCCCGGGCCATCCGGATCACGAGCTTCGGTGGACTCTCGGTCGAGCGCGACGCTCGCACGATCTCCGATCGACAGTGGCGGGGCTCGACGGCGCGCCGACTGCTGGTGCGTCTCCTGGCCGCGGACGGGCGAGCGGTCGCGAGGGAAGTGCTCGAAGCCGACCTGTGGCCGGACGCGAGCGCGTCCCGCGGGCGCGGCAATCTTCGGGTCGCGCTCAGTCGCTTGCGTGACGTCCTCGAGCCGCGCCGTCGAAAGGGCGCCGAGAGTCGCTTCGTCGAAGTCGCCGGCGAGCGTGTGGGACTCTCGGCCGAGGCGATCGAAGGCTGGGACGTCACACGCTGGCGGGCCTGCCTCCAATCGCTGCGAGTCGCCTCCCAGGAGGGAGGGATCCCGGCGGCCCGCGAGGCGCTGGATGATGCGGTGGGGATCCGCGACGGGGGATTCGTCCCGGAGTCGTTCGAGGATTGGACCCTCGAGCTGCGACGCGGTCTCGACGAGACGTGGCTCGCCGCGGCGCGCGAGACGGCGGCGCAGTGGCTCGACGCGAACGAACCGGGCTTGTCGGCCGCGATCTGTGAAGCGCTGCTCGCCGATCAGCGCGACGACGAGCCGACCTGGGAATTGCTGGTGCGCGCTCGGCTGGCTGCGAACGATCGGAGCGGCGCGCTTCGTGCGATCGCGGAGGCCCGCGCAGCCCTCGACGCCGAGCTCGGGCTCGCGTCGAGCGCGGCCCTCGACCAGCTCGACAAGCAGGCCCGCCGCGCGGAGGCCTGATCCGGATCTCAGGACGGGTGGGCCGCCCGATCCAGCTCGAGGCGGAGGCTGCGGCCCGCCGCGAGGGAATGCAGCGCCCCCCAGGCCCTCGCCAATCCGATCACCAAGAGCGAGTAGCGGATGGCCTCGAGGCCGAATCGCGGCTCGAACAGGTCGTTGAGTAGGCCCACCATCTGCCGGCCCGAGGCCGAGTCCGATCAAGTTCAGGGGCGAAGAGCAGCACCGCCGAGGCCATCGCGCGCATCCGCAGCGAAACGAGTCCCTGGACCCCGGCGTAGGTCGGCGCGCTCCAGGTCGCCGACAGGAACGAGATCGGCACATAGCAGAGCGGCGCGGATTCCCCGGTTCCGGCCAGGATGAACGCGAAGAGGAAGGGGGTCGTCAGGAATCCCGCAAGGGCCGGGAGCCAGACGATCCAACGCCGATCCCGGGATCCGCCCAACGCGCGATCAGGATCCCCGCCGTGGCGTAGAAGAGCGCGGAGGACGTCCCGGTCAGGAAGCCGAGGGCCGTGTCGGAGATACCGAGCTCCGCCTTGATCGGTTCGAGCAACATCGACAGGATCTGCCGATCGGGCAGGTTGACCGCATAGACGACCGACAGGATCGCGAGCGCCCGACGCGCCTGGTTGGGCGAGACGTCGCGATTCAAGGGACGAGGCTCCGTCCGCCCGCGTTCATACCTCGTCCGGGACCCCGAAGTAGTCCTGATAGCCGCGGAACTGCGCGCGCTCGGCGGCGATCTGTTCCGCCTGCGCCCGGTCGTAGGCGAACTTCCCGTGCTTGCCCTGCGGCTTGTTGGCGAGATAGCTCCGGATCGCGCCGGCGGTGTCGTCCCCGAACTCGAGTCCGAGATCCGCATAGCAGCGTCCGATCGTGTCCGCGGGGTCGTTCATGAAGTCCGCGTAGAGCACGTTCGAGACGTAACCCGGTCGCAGGGTCCCGTCCTCCATCCAGCGCATCAGGTTCGCGTGGGTCTCGGCGCGCCCGTCGGCCATCACGAGCTCGTCGAGCATGCCGCCGCCCCAGGGATCGTCGGTCCGCCACCAGAAGATCGTGCCCATCACGTTCGTGAAGGAGTCGGACACGGTGATCGGATCGCGGTGGGTGAGGACGATCTTCGCGTCCGGATAGAACTCGAGGACCTGGGGGATGTAGTCGATCCAGATCGGGTTCTTGAGCAGCCAATGCGGCTTGCCATAGCGCCATTGGAGCAGCTTGAGGAAGCGCTGGTGCCAGCGGATCGTGTACGAGACGTCCTGCTTCTGGAGATACTCGGCGTAGCTCGGGATCTGGAACGAGAACACGAAGACGTTCGACAGGAAGCAGGCGTAGAGGTACTCGGCGCACTCGACCGGCAGCCCGCCGCCGAACTTGTGCATCGCCTTCCACTCCGGCGTCACGCGATCGAAGATCGTGATCAACTTGTCCGCGCGTTCGATCCGGGCGTCGGTCTCGTAGCTCGCGGCCTCCGGCGGCGGACAGGGGAACATCGCCTCCCAGCGCTTCACGATCCGAAACTGCGGATCCGTCGACATCACCTCGTGCAGGATCGTCGTGCCGGTCCGCCCGTGCCCCAGGATCATCACGGGCTCGTGGATCACCTCCTCGTCGATCTCGGGATGGCGCGTGTACCAGTCCTGGATCTTCAGCCGGGTCTCCAGGTACAGCACGAAGTCCTGCCGGGTGAGGATCCGGCCCATCAGGTTGAGCTTGGCTTCCTCCTCGATCGCGCGAATCAAGACTCGGAAGTGATCGATCCAGCCGTCGTCGCCGAAATCGTCGAGGCCGGTGTTGCGGCGGGCCTCCGCGAGGAGCGAGTTCTCGTCGAGTGGCACGATGCTGCGGCTGGTGAGGATCTCGCCTTCTTCGTTGAGGCGGGCGACCCATTCCGGTCGCGGCGCGGGCTGCCAGCGCTCGCGTCGGTCGTAGGTCTCGTCGGGTTCAGTCACGGTCGAACTCCTGGAAGCGCGTCGCGTGCGCCGCCTCCCGATGATGCAGGATTCGCGCGCGCTCGTCGGGTTCGATTCGTCGGGTCCCGGCGGGCAGGTGTTCGTCGAGGTCCGCGAGGTCGATCAGCCGGGTCTCGAGCCCAGGTGCTCGGACCGGCGGCTTCTCGGGATCGAGCCCCGCCCAGCGCAGGAAGAGCAAGCCCCGCTCGAAGCCGTCCGGATCGAGCCAGTTCGCGATGCCCGGGTCCTCGAGGGAGAGCACGCCGGTGAAGCTTCCGTCGTCCGCAAGCTCGGCGTGTGCCGCGTTCAGGCTCGCGGAGCGCGCGAGGTTCGCGTTCGTGGTCCCGAAGAGGTTCGTGATCGGCACGCCGGTGTAGGCGGCCTCGCCGGGGTCGACGCGAAGGACGAGGGCCTGGCCGGACCGCACGTCGAAGTGGCCGATCGAGTAGGCCATCGTCACGAGCTTGCCGTGCTCGCCGCTGATCACGGGCTCAGGAAACTGGTTGGCCGGCTGCGAGAGCGGCACCTCCGTGAGTCGCACGGCTTCTGCGAACCACTTCGCGACGCGTGCGCGGGCGCGCTCGATGAAGGCGTCGTCGTCCTGCTCCCTCGGTCCACCCCGGTCGACGCGGTTCTCGATCGACAACCGGCTCGGTCGCTCGCGCGTCCAGTCGGCCAGGGTCTCTCGCAGCAACAACATCTCCGCGTCCGGCGTCAGCCGTACGAAGTGATCACAGGGGGGTCCGGGCTCGGGCCCGAAATGGACCCGGAACCGGTTGCCGGGCGCGACGCCCAGGTCCTCGCGGGTCAGGTTGCCGAGGGTCTGCCAGCTGCTCGTTAGGGCCGAGAGCTCGAAGATCGTGGCGGGTGCGTCGCTCGCGATGCCTTCGAGGACGAAGTCCGACCGCTCGTCGAGGGGGACGAGGCGGTAGAAGGTGTCGGGGTTGTCGTGCAGGCCACGGTTCCCGGGAACGGCGCGTCCGTTCAAGGTGCGCGGCGGCCGCATGATCAGGCGCGGGAGGTCCTCACCGAGGCGCGCGTCGACGGTCCCGATCAGCGCATTGAGGGTGATCTCTTCAGCGATCGCCGGGAGCATCGACAGGCTGCGTTCGTCCGCGTCGGAAAACGCGTCGGCCAGGAGCGCGTGGCCGGCCTCACGCGCGGCGCGAATCGGTTCGATCTCCGCGAGCGCGAGCGAGTGCTCCTCGAGGGCGCGCTGAACGGCGGCCGTATGCGGACGTGTCTCCGGCATCAGGGTCCCTCCTGCCGTGCCTTCGTCCCGGCTCGGCGTTGGGCCGCGTGGCGTCGCGAACTCAGTCCGCGTCGCGCTGGCCGAAGACCTCGCGCGCGGTGCGCATGCCCTCGACGGCGACAGGCCAGCCGCCGTAGATCGCCATGTGCATGATCACCTCGCAGACCTCCTCGCGACTGAGTCCGTTGTCGAGACCGAGCCCGATGTGGATCTCGAGCTCGTGTGGGCGATCGAGGGCGGTGAGCGCGGCGATCGTAATCAGGCTGCGGTCGCGTGCGGGGAGCTGGTCGGTCCTGCTCCAGACCCCGCCCATCACGACGTCGGCGGTCATGTCGGCGAAGTCCTCGCGGATCTCATCGGGGAGGGGAAGGGTGTTGGCGATCTGTTGTTTGACCGTCTTTCGCATTTCGTCGTCCATGGATCGCATCCTCTCGAATGGGCGTTCTCAGAAAAGGCCGGCCTCGACGCCGAGCGAAGGCTTCGCCACGTCCCGGAAGGTCCGGTCGTCGAAGACCTGATGTCCCGCGCCGATCTGGATGTCCCGCAAGCACCGCTGCAGCCGGCTCGGATTGCGCATGCCGGCGCTTCCCGAGGCCTCCCATGCGAACTGCACCGCAGGCTTCGCCACGTGCTTCACGATCCACGCCGAGTGTCCCTTGAGGTCTCGGATCGTGTCCTCGCATTCCGCGGCGGGCGCGCCGCTCTCGATCTGGTCCACCGCCGATTCGAAGACCGAAAGCAGCTGGAGACGCGCGCCGTCGATCGCGATCCGGTGGAGGCCGAAGTCGCGCTGGAACTCGTCCTGGTCGCGGAGCGCCGCCGAGCCCAGGCGCGTTCGTCCCGCCTTGGCGATCTCGGCGATCTCGTGGAGCGCGCGACTCGCGACGCCGAGCGACCAGGCGGTGGACCCGATGCTCCCGTAACCCTGGAGCCCGAGCCCGTAGATCGGACCACCGCTCTCGTGCGGTGCGTATCCCAGTGCCTGATACCAGGTCGCCCCCTGCTCGACGAAGGTCTCGGGAACCTCGTAGTCGAAGCTGCCAGTTCCCCGCAGGCCCATCGTGTCCCAGTTCCCCTTCATGACGACCTTCTCGAGCGGGCAGATGAAGCCGATGATCGGCAGTCGGCCGTCGTCGCCGATCGGAGCGGGGGCGCCGTCGCGATAGACGATGCAGCCACCGCCCATGAACTTCGCGTGGCCGGAGCCGCTGGCGAACTGCCACCGCCCGGAGACCCGAAACCCGCCGTCCTCCTCGTGGGCGACGCCGAGGGGCGCGAAGTGCCCCGCGCCGGGCCCGAGCACCGCGAAGGACTTCGCCGTCTGCGGATCGATGTACGAGAGCAGCGCGGCGGTGATGATGTTCTGTGCGAAAGCCCAACCGACGGCCCCATCCGCGAAGGCGAGGGCTTCGCAGACGCCGGCGAGGGTCGCGACGTTCCCTTCGAGTCCGCCGAGGTCGCCCGGGGTGCCGAGCTGGAAGAGTCCGGCGCCATCGAGCGCGTCGACGACCGGCTTGGTCATCGTGCAGTCGCGCTCGATCTCGTTGGCTTCGCGCTCGATCAGCGGTTGCAGGTCTAGCGCGGCCCGGACGAGGGCGGCGTCGGCGTGAGAAGAGGGCATGGGGTCTCCTGGGCGGGTCGGCTGAGTCTAGGAGATCGGGGCGGGCGCGACCGCGTCTACATAACGCTCGAGGCCAGCCCAGGCGCGCTCGAGCGGGATGCCGCCGCAGAGCGGGTGGAGACACGGGGTGTAATCCGGTCCCTGTTCCTGCAAGCGAGCCCGAAGCTCCGCGGGCGAGACGATCTCGTAGCGTCCGGCCGCCTTCAGCTCGTCGATCGTTTCGACGTGCTGCTCGCCCGGGCGCGGAACGCCGTCGCGTCGCCAGGATGCGTACTCCTGGCTCTCGCGTAGGAAATAGGGCGCGAGCTCGTCCCAGCCGCGATCGGGATCGTCCTCGACGAAGAGCATGGCGTTCTCCTCGGACGGATAGGCGACGAATCCCTGCTTTCCGTTCCGCTCACATTCCTCGAGGTAGAACGCGCCGAGCTCCTCCATCTCCATGGGCGGAAAGAAGGGCAGGCCGAAGCGCGCCGCCCTGCGTGCGGCCGCGCGACTCATCCCGCCGATCGCGACGGGCGGGTGGGGCTGCGAGACGGGGGTCGGCGTCACTCGGATCGTGTGGCCGTTGTACTCGAAGGGCTCGCCGCTTCACGCCGTGAGAAGCGTCTCGAGCAGGTGATCCATCGCCGAACCGCGGCCCGACCAGTCCTTGTCCATCGCGGCGTACTCCGCCTCGCGGTAGCCGATCCCCGCGACGAAGCTGAAGCGCCCGCCGCTCAGCAGGTCGAGCACCGCGAGGTCCTCCGCGAGGCGAATAGGGTCGTAGAGAGTGACCAGGAGCGCCGTGCAGTTGACCAAGATCGTATCGGTCCGGCCGATGACCGCGGCGGACAGGGTGAGCGGCGAGGGCAGCCAGCCGTTGTCTGCGACGTGATGTTCCTCGACGCTCACGACCGAGAACGCGTGCTTCTCCGCGAAGACCGCCATGTCGACTGCAGCCTGATAGCGGGCCGACTCGTCGCGGGGATCGTCGGCCAGGCCGGTCATGTTGAGTCGCAAGGCAGTCGGCAATCGGGCTCTCCTCCCGGGCGAAGGTCAATCGCCGGCGGTGATCTCGCGAATCCACTCGACGAGCGCGCCGGATGCGACGCTGTCGTGGAGCGGATGATCGTCGTCGACTTCCAGCAGGCGCACCCGATCCGGGCTGCCCGTGCCGGCGAGCCGGCGGCTGTGTTCGACGGGGATCAGTGTGTCGCGCGTCCCGTGCACGATCCAGACCGGCACGTCTTCCGGAAGTCGCGCGTCTGCATCGTAGTGGACCGCCGCCTGCGCGAGGAGCAGCGTCGGTCCGCGCCAGGCCCCCTGTACGAGGAGCGCGACGACCACCGCTCCGCCGAAGGAGCTCCCGACGAGTACGTCCGGCCGAAACGATTCGATGGCGCGCGCCTGCACGTCGACACAGGCATCGAAATTGGTCGTGTCCATCGCGGGCGTCGAGGCATCGAAGTGCTCCGCGAACAGGCGGGCCTTCGCGCCCTGTGGGCTGCCCTCGAGCCCATGGACGAAGAGCACTTTCGGATTCGACATGACGGCGCCCCCTTCGGCACCGGGCGAGACTAGCCCGTCGGGAGTCCCCCCAGCTCTGCTGGGGAGGCCTTCAAAGTTTGACGGTTCCGGAATTCGAGGAAACCCCGTCCCGTGATTTGCTCGGCGTCACACAGGAGGGAGCCTCTCGTCGAAGA